>VOFJ01002851.1_pt1 | contig 55334 bp, 81 predicted proteins | sample 5384081 | NCBI WGS metagenome assembly VOFJ01 (sample SAMN12384729, study PRJNA508395) | human gut metagenome | isolation source: healthy gut I | host: Homo sapiens | reverse complement strand
TTTTTCTTCATTTTATTGATCCTCCACAAGATTCATTGCCGCGGAACGTCAGTTCGTCGGCGTGTTGACTGATCCAGCCGCGATGATTTTCTACCGGTCGGCTTCACCGCCGTCCGGTCATCACCTGCAAACCAGTTCAGAGGGCAGGGGACAAAGCCGGAGCGTTCCGGGTGGCCGAACAAATCATTCTGCCCCTCATGACCGATTACGATGATTTTGCAACTGTCATGTAAACGAGTCAGAACCTTCTTCAACTCGTCAAAGTAATAGTTCTGCGCCTCGTCGATAATCACCACTTTGTTCTCAAAGTTGGTACCACGCAGAAACGTGCGTGGCGCACTGGATATATGCGTGGCCTGATACTTTCTCGTTGACTGCACCATCGTAAAATGCAGTATTGCGATTAACACCGATTTTTTCCAATGCTTCATAAAATGGCTCAAAAAATACGGCTCGGATTTTTCCCCTCGATCGTGCCCCTTCAAATATCCCTGCTTTTGCTCCTGAGTAGGAGAAGCAATATAGACGATGCCATTACACCGCCCGTATTGATAAAGCAAATTAGCTGTAGCCGTAGCAATCAGCGTCTTGCCGGTGCCAGCTTTAGCATTGCAAAACACAATCAGCTTCTCTTGTGTCCCAAATAGCATCCCGAAAAAACTTTCTGGTATTCATCCAGTCTCAGTCCATAAAAAAGGATGCTCCTGCAGGGTAGCGGGAATATCATAGATTTCCGTGCTGGTATTTTTCTTTTGCCATATTTTCTTCACCCCTATCAAAGAATGGTATCAATGTCGTTACGATTTCATCAGCAATGCCAAGTTCAATCATTTCTTCGCTGAACATGAACCAGTCGCGGCGGTAGTTCTGGTCGTAAACTTCCTCCGTAATTCCAGGTACTGGACAAGATGTACTGCTTCATACGTTTTTCCAACTCCTTGGTAAACTCCAAGTTGTCCAACATTTTGCCGATACTTCCGGATGGCACCCGAAAGATCCATCATGGATGAGACAGCTGGTATGTGGAAAACATAACGCTTATGCCCAGCCATCAGCAGAAGACCGCCGGCGCTATACACCCGTCCCATACCGATTGTATAAATCGGTGTCTTGGACAAATGGATCATGTCGATAATGTGAAGCACCGTATCCACACTACCACCATCCGAATTGATGAAAATTTTGATAGGCTGACGCTCTGCAGGTGCGATATTTTTATCCTCAGTGTTCCACTTCTTGATATACAAAGCAATGTCAATCGTGGCATCACTGATATCATCATTCCAAAGAATCTCACGCTTCTTAACCGGCGATAATACTCCACCATGGTAGGATCGGGCAACGTAGTATCTAATACCCCCCTCCATATCAATAAAGTCTTCGCTAAACTCTTCCATGAGCTTTCTCGTCATTTCATTCTTTTTTCATTGAGTTGTCCTCGCTTCCCGATTTCGATGTTGTTTACAACGTAATGACCGATCATTACGGCATCCGCCAAGTTATCGTTTTCAGTTGTGATCCCGTAGATGTCCTTCGCGGCTTGTAGAGACAAGATTTTTTTGACGTTTTCTTAGTAGTAGGTTCAACAGATGTAATCTTCGATTTGATTTCTTTTGTCGTCCTGCCTCTTGCTTTGCAGTAATTTTGCCATTGTGTAGGTGCTACCAAATTGTATAAAATATTCGTTTTTTCGCACAAATTTACGAGTACGCCCTGTAGTTGAGCTAATCTCTTGAAGGATTGAACATTCTGCCTTAGCTGAATATCCTCCAAAAAAGACTGCATCAATGTCGTGCGTTCGGATCACCTCACTAATCAAAGCCTCAATGTGCAAAATTGCCTGCTCAAATGTGTAGCTTTTACTGTCATAAGCCCACGTCCCATAGTCCAGCAGTTTCTTTTCTTCGTAGTCATAAACTGCCCATGCGCCGTGTCTGGCCTGATCAACGGCCAAAATCCTCACCTGTTTCACCACCTTTCTGAACGAGCTGAAAAAGGAGGGCCGAAGCCCTCCTTTTCCTCACTCCTGCTGCGATTCAGCTTCATTGTCTACCGTTTCTTCGGTTTTAGCTTCCTCCGCTTCGACAGATGCTTTCTTCGCCTTACTATTTTCGTGCGACAAAGCATAAATCTCCGCCAAACGTGCCTGCACACTCGGCGTATATTCTGCCGTATTGCGAAGGTCAATGCCGCTTCCGAAGAGCGCTATATGCCTGTTTTGCGTCATGGTTGGCCTGATACCCATGAGCACCATCAAAATATAATAGTGCTCAGGAGTGTCAGTATGAAGCCTCCAGCTCCGCTCTTTCTCACAGGAATAGCAGGTATTGTATGAAGCGCCGCATACCTTGCAATTCCGAATCATGACAGACCGCCTTACTCTTCAAAGAGGATGTAGCACAGTTCTGCGTCATCGGCGCAATAATCCTTCAGAGCGGTGAAGGAGAAGGGATGCGTACCCTCGGTGGTCAGGTTAACCGTGAAGTTGTTGTCGATCTTCGCCTTGGGGAAGACGATCTTGCCGGCACGCTTGACAGAGGGGTTGCACACGTCAGCGGCCAAGATATCTACGACATACATCGCAGCCTCGGCAAAGCTCTCAGCGCTGTCCACCAGCTTGACCGCAGAATCAGTCTCATACTCATAGAACACACCCACAGTGGTTCCAGCGTAAGAGGCGGGCAGGGTAATAACCTTGCCACTGATCTGAGCGTTGCCATCCTCAGCACCGACCTCGATCATACCAGTGATGTTCTTGTCCTCACCGATGGTATACACGGCGGCAGGAGCAGAGATCGGCTCGTGCTTCAAAGTGGCAGTCTTGGTGCCCTCGTTGGCCGTCACGGTCAAAATCGCAAAGTCGGCGCCCTTGACCTTCTTGGTGCTGTGGGCCACCTGCACCTCAGAACCGAGCTGTGCGCCCATCAGGTTCAGGTTCAGCAGAGACAGTTCGCCAGAGAAATTCACGCCCTTAGCGGTGTCAAAACGGGCGAGCAAAACGCCCTGGGCATCGGTCTTATCGGTTGACTCACCGGTAAACTCGATCTGCGGGCTTTCCACTGACGTTCCGGTGAAGTCCACCAGACCAGTTGCCAGGTTGATCTGAGTGATCCGACGCACCTTGTCAATAACAAATTGAGTTGCGTTAAACATGGTTTTCATCGTCCTTTCTATCTTATTTCGGGATCATTTCAGATCCCCCATCCAACGTAGTTCCTTTTTGTCGAGCTTTTTCATATCCACGCAGCCGTTGTAAATCCCGTGCATCACAAAGTTGTAGTTCTTGTGTTTTCTGTACACGCTCAACGCTGTCCATAAAAACACCGATGGGCAACGTCCATACGTCATCCCATCGGTACTTAAATTCCGGGCAATTTGTCAAAGAAGAAATAAGCGGCAATAATAGCGATTGAAACGGCTTCTGCATTTGCATCGCCATCTCATCTCTATCATCCTCAATCATGATCTTCCGTGTTGCATCGTTGAACCCCACATCCACATTCTTTTTTCAGTTTGTGAATCTGGCGAAGATAATCGGTCATAAGTTTATGAATTGCTCGATCAATCACCACTTGGTCTTTATTCTTCAACACAAGGTCAGGTAGTCCAGCCTGTGTGCCAAGCCTAAAGGTTGTGATATCCATATCCCCAAAAAGGATAGACACATCAGAGGTTTGAAGTGTCTGAAAAAGGGATATAAAAAGGTCGTATTCGTCCATATTCTCCCAAAAAGAGATGAAGTTTATCCCAGATTTCGACCTTCCTATCAGCGGGTGTCGAACAGATAGTCCGCACCAGTCCAAAATACCGCTGTTCTCCAAAAAAATCTACGATCTCCTCCAGGGTAGGTTGCCTAATCTTGATTTTCTGGTTGATTTGGTATCCCTCACCACGAAACACTTTCAGCTGATCAATCAATGATACCAGCCTCCCTATTCATTTTCGTGAGTTACATACGGGATCTGCCACCCGAGTATCCTTCATTGAACTGTACCTCGTCCGCCGTACTCAGCCTAATGCCGCCCAGCCCGAACAGAGGCTTGTCCCCATTGTTCAAAAATTCGATCCACCTCATCTGCCAGCAGATCCGCTCTGGAACCCTGCAGCAAGTCAATCTGGTGTTCGTTACAGATGATATAGACGGTAATTCCCGTCTCTTTAACCACATTCGAGTCGGTATAAACCACACGACTACGCATCGTGATAAAGTTTTTATCTTCTGCTTGGGTGCCAGGGACATAAAAAGTGGGTTTTGATGAGAGGTTCCGCAGGGCTTTTTTACTACCCGTTCTGAAATCCTCAAACTCCGCCACATTGTTTCCCCACATTGCAGAGCAAATTGACTACTGCCTGATTTTTGCAATAGTTTTTCGTTTCAGCAGAATTTTCTGTTGGATCATCGAATCAAAAATGCGGCACTCTCATCACCTCCTTACCAGTTCACTATCTGACTTTCATAACGGCCTCACTGCCAGAGGCATCATGAATTGCCTTAATTTTAATTTGTGTTCCCACAAACATGGGGTTATCTGAAGCCCGCAGTGTGATCATACCGTCCTCTTCATCGACGATGCTGGCCGCGCCTGCAAAGTCATATTCCAGACGATATTGAAGCGGGATAACAGGGGGTACCGTTTTCATCCAAAACTTGGATGCGGATTTGTTTCGTTTCCCCGCCCGCGATTTTGAAATCGCCATCCAAATCCGTCAATACGATATGGACGCTCGCCCCAGGAGTTTCCTCCGCTCCACCAGGAGCAGAAGTATAGTAATCCGCCACCATCAATTCCGCATTGTCGGTAGCAGCGTTAAATTGATCCTCCAGCACGGCCCACTGAATCAGACCATCCTCCGCACGCTCGTTGCCCACCGCATACGAAACAGGATCAACCCTGGTAATTCGATATGCAGTAGGATTTTACCTTATTCTTGTCCATCAAGTTAATCTACTTTGAGCGTCCAGCATGATCGTCTCCTCATTGTACGGAAGGTAAATCAGATGTTGATCTGCGCCAACCGCCATTTGTGTCTTGCCTGCCTCACCCGTACCATACTGCGTACTGTTTGTGCTATACACAGGATACTCGACTATCTCGCCCGTCAGAGGAGAGATAAACCGAATACTATGTTTACATTTCCAAAGTACCGCCTTTTCGTAAATACGGTTGTTGTCCGGCAAAGCACTCACCAACCAAAAGGCATCTTCGTGCTTGACATACTGCCCACATCTCAGTACCCCGATATTACAAAAAGAATTTGCCGAATCAAGGTGCTATTGTAGACATCGCTGGTTTTCTGTTGGATAATAGCCCTTACCTGTTGGGGTTCAGTTCTGATCATCTTGTCATAGATCAAAATATCCGAACCAATAAAGGAATCGAGTACCTCTTGAAAACCATCTTGACCATATGCCCAAAAACTCATCATCTTCAAAACCACTGTTGAAAAGAGGGCGTGTCATTCGATACCAGCTTTTGGACTCTTCTGACATAGCACTACCCCCTTAACCATACGCCGGGTCTTTTTGGCGATGGAGCAAAACTTCAACCAATGCAATCTGGTCATCAAGCTCCTGTTTTGTCACACGCTTTGTTGCATCTTGGCCGGTCAGCTGAATATCCTTCCCATAGATCCCGTTCAAAAGCCATTACTCTGCTCAGTTCTCTTTGCAGATATGATACATACATCATTTGAGCAAGTGTTCGCACAGCAATACTTTCCAGCTTGCCAGAAAACTCTCGTGTCTCCTCGTTATAACCGAGATCACACCCCAAATTCAGCTCAAAATCTGTCACTGCCGTAGACAGCCACTCTGCTTCCAATGCCTCCGGGATCTCATACTTGGTCAAAGGCATGGAGTGAAATTTTTGCTCAACGTCCGCAAAAGTTGTTTTCGTCTCGTCTGCCACAATCCACACCTTCCCTTCATTGGTTAGATCTTGGCAGTATCAGCCAACTTGCGCAAAGCGTCAACCTTCCAGGACTCAGCATCCTCCGCACCAACGCTGAACGCCAACTCTACGAGCATTTTCTTTTCAGCGTCGGTCTTAATCATGGACTCCAGCTGCTCATTAAATTTAGCCTTGGTTCGGATAGCCAGCAGCTGCTTAACACTCTCCTCATTCAGAAGAACAGGCACTGCGGCCTCGTCGTCTCCCAAGCCGAACAGCTCTCTGCGCTTTGCCTCATCCACGATTTGAATACGTGCATGGTTGCCCATACCGTCTGTACCGGTAAACATCACGTTGCCGGTCTGAATCTGAGCCAAAACCTCCTCTTCGGAGAGGAGGGGAAATTCCGGGCCTTACCAGGAATTTCAATATCACCCTGCCCCCCAGACGCCGGAAGCTCAAAGGCCAGGAGCAAAGGTTGTTTACCAGAACATTGTTCGTTTTCATTACGATTCCCCTTTGATTGAAATTAGGGGAGGGAATTGTCCCCTCCCCTTTTTGTGCCGTCATTTAGGCATAAAAAAAAGACGCTCTCCTCTTAGAAAGAAGGAGCATCAAAGTTCGTATCGGAAATCAGACCAATCTGATCTTCCATGCCCTCAGCAACACCTGCGCCAAACTCCATATCGAAGCGGGTCAGGTGCTGACGAGTTACGATGTCGTCACCGGTCATCGTAGTCATGCCGCCGCGCAGGAAATACCTGCAGGGGAGACACAGAACCACGAGGCAGGAAGAACAACAGACCCTGGGGCATATACAGGTCATAATCGGTGCCGTCCTTGTTCAGCTGAGTCCAGTTGATCGCGTTGGGCAGCTCGGTCACAACAGCGCCGTTGTACATACTTACCAAGCCAGTCTTGCGGATCTCCTCAGCAACAATGCTGTTTGCGTACCGAACCTCGTCGGCACCGAACTGCTTGAAGCCGGCAAAATCATTGAACTGGGACACAACGCTGTAATCGCCAGCGATATTGACCTTGCCATAGCGACGCATGGACTTCAGCATACCGTCAACGCCAGTCTTGGTGATGCCGTTGGCCTCAGCAAAATGCTTCACGCCCTTCGCATTCTTCAAAGCGTTGTACAGAACAGTCATAACGTAGTACGTCATCTTGTTCTGCATATCAATCTGCACCTGGTTCATACCCTCACGGATGTTGCCATCGAAGTTGCCGTTCTGAAGCTCGCGGTAGTCAACAGCAAAACCGGCAGAGATGGTCTGAGTGCCGATCGGATATTCACGCCAATTTACAGCCGCGAAGGATACGTCGCTGCTGGATGCCTGGAACCGAGAATCAATGCTCTCGTATCCGTAGGTCTTCATCATGGGAGCCTCGTTGTAACCGATCCGGCGATAGGTACCCATGAAGTCAAACAGGCGAACAACCTCCAACAGCTTCGGCTCGATAGAGAACCGGATGATAGAGTTGATCTCACTACGAGCGGCGGTATCGCCGTCGATAGCCTTGTTGGACAACTCCTTGATAGTTGCCACGCTCTTGTCCAGAGTCTTGTCGTCAACCTCGGGCCGCTTACCGGCGCTCAGAGCAGAAAATACCTCCACAATCTTGGAGTTCTGCTTGACACGACCAGTATTCACATCAGCCTGAGCGTTACTCATGTTGATTTCATAAATCGTGCTCATCGTTTATCCCTCTCTTTCTCTTTCTCACTGTACGCGGACAACGACGAGGACGCCCTTTGCCCATGTATGCGGTCTTCTTCGTAACCTCGAAGTACACCTTGTAACCAGTTACGTCGGCGCTCTTGACAAGCAGGCCGTCCGTACCAAAGACCAACGTATTACCAACTGCAACATCGGCATACTCGGTGCTGATCTCATAGCTGGCAAACTCCATCTCCAGATTTGCCACAGTAGTCAGGTCGTCGGCGCGTACTTTCTCGCCGGCCTTAACCGTCAACGTCTCCTCGAAATTGTGCATTTCGGGCTTGTCGTTGATATTGCTCACGATGCGGAAGCAAGCCTTGGCCTCATCCTCAGAGGCAGGCAGGCTGGCAGTACGAGCGGCGCGATCCAGTACCACACCCATGCCAACCTTCAGATCGACAGCGGCATCGCAGTCGCCGACGTTCTGCACGTTCTTGTAATAACCAATCGTCTTAGCCTTCATTGTTTTTCATCCCTTTCTTAAAATACGTCCACGTCAGCAGGGTCAGTATTGTCCTTCTTGCCGGCGTCATCCGTCATGCCAAACACGTCGATCTGGCTGGCGGAATTGGTTTCTGCGATGTGACTCTCACGAGCCGCCTGCACCATCGCAGTGCAGATCTTGCCGACGATACTATTGATCTCAACGCTGCCAGGGTTAGCATTAAAAGCGTCGATCTCGTCCTTGGCAACTGCACGCTGCTCCTCAGTATAAGGGGCCAGCGCAGCATTCAACTCTGCCACGGCAGTAGCGTTCTGCATCTCGGTGATTTTGGCATTAGCCTCAACAAGACTGGCCTCTGCAGCTTTCCTTTGCGGCATTGGCCTCAGTCAAGCCGGCTTCTGCGGCTTCTTTTGCAGCAGACTCCTTTTTCATAATCTGCCTGAAGCTGCGCAATGTCAGCTTCCTTCTGTGCGATGTCGGCTCTCAGCTGACTAATTTCTGCCTGAAGTGCATCAACCTTGGCCCAATACGCCTCCCACTTGGAGTTGACCTCAGAGACAGCACCAGATACAGCCGCCATCAACTCGTTCTTGGTCTTCTCATCCATTGTTTCATCCTCCTTGTCCAGTTTTTTTTTTATTATTTAGCTCCATTACGATGGCGGCCTCATCAGCCGGTTTAACACCGAGAATCGCATATCCGCTGTAATCATAATACTGCGGAATACGGCCTTTCTTTTCCAACCGTCGGAGTAAATAATGTAGCCATCGTGCTCGGGCTTTCCCACAATTTCTACGGAACCCTTAACAACAGATTCCGCCATATTCTCGCGGAGCCAAGCAACGAACTTGGGATAACGCATTTCGTCCAGCGTTCCTTCTGCAACCAAGCATCGTTTAGTAACACCTTCGATTTCTACGTTATCCACATACGCCTTTTCAAAGTGCCCCACCATAGTGGCATCTTCAAACAAAGGCAACCTATCCTCTTCCCGTACATCCGTCATGCCATGGTCATACGGCACATCCCGATCATCGGTCAGAAACGCCGCGACAATCGACATTCCAGCAACGGAGTGGAGGTTAGCTTTAACATATTCCTCTTTCCATGAGATTCCATTTTCCTGCCAACGAGTGTTATCAGGGGAAGATCTCATGCAATACGACCTTGATAGGCCGTCAGCCAGCAATCTTATTTTCACTTGAGATCTCATAGATAGGGGCAAAAGCTCTCTCAGACATACTCTCACCTCCTTATCCTGACGGAGAGGGACTTGCGTTGGCATTATTAGCCTTTGTAGACTCTGTACTTGGGTTGACCGGAGGATCACCACCGGTACTCTTGTCCACGTCACCATCAGGCGCATCCCTTACCGGTAACAGTGAACGATGTCTTGTGTACAGGGTACTTGTTCTCAAAGTCTTCATCCAACTCAAGATCCATAAGGGAGAGGTAGTCATCCACGTCAAACCCCTGTAGAGGCAATCCATGCCATCAAGCTACCCTTTCCACGGGCATACAGGTCAGAGAAAAACTTCACCTGTTTTTCCCGATTGACAAAAAGTAATGGGAAGCACCGGAACTCTACCCGGTAGCTGCCATCCCTGATCACGTTGTAATTCAAGCACTTGTTCAGCTCTTCTACCAAAGCCTCAATCCATGTGAATACGTTATTCGCAACGATTTCCATATTCAGTGTGGCAGTGGCGTAGTTACCCGTGGAACTGCCACTCAGAGCAGCAGCAGCCACACCGATATCCTCATTCACATCCTCTTTGATAGCATTTTCGTTCTCCTCATTCAAAGGGAGAGATCGACCGGAAGTCGATCCATCTTCGTACCAGAAGCCAAAGAGAAGAATGACACACCCCAATTGTTTGTGTTGCTGCGTTGCGTCAGCGCTTGCTTGACTGTGTTATGCTGGTTTTCTTGCTGCCGCTCAGAGAGAGCAGACGTGCCCTTCTCTCTTCCCTCGGGGAAAGTCTCATAGTAGATCTGGTTATTGACCGTATCCAGCACACGCCGCTTCGTATTGATGAAGTATTTGGCGTAGTCGATATCGTCCAACGCGGCTACTGCAAAAGGCACGCCATACGGATCGTTCTGTCCGCTCTTGATCTTGGTTACAATCGTCTTGCGCCAGTCCAGTCTCTGCCAGCACGCACCATCCGGGAACTCTCCATTGGAATATCTGCGCCATCCTTCTTGAATCTGACGGGGGAAGCCTTGCAGCTTACGCTTACGATCTTCCTCTGTCATGGCGCTAAAATACCGCAGGTCAAACGCTACTTCGTAGCAGTTGTTCCTGCGGCCAATGATTCTTGTATATTCTACAGGCAAAGAAATAACAACACAGTTGACGCCGGCTGAGTTAATCTCGGTAATGCCCTGGATATCACGATCAGTCAGCGCAAGCCGATCGTCTACTGGTACTGTTCTCGTCTCCATGTATCCCACGTACATACCTTCATTGGCATCGTGGAATAGGCCGTCACGAATAACCTCCTTGTAGCGCATCGACCGAAGTACGCTGGTCATCTTGTCCATGCTGGCACGATACCCTTTACGGGAACCTCCCGCTTTCTTGGGCTTGACAACCACCACATAATCAAGGGAGTGAAGACTAACCAGGCTATCAATAGCTGTCGTCACCGTGCCATTTGAGTAATACGCCCACTTCGCCCATTGACGCAACTCAGAGATATACTGCATAGGATCTCTCGCCATTCGCGTGATTTCTTCCGTGGAATACGGAGCAGTACATTTTGTGCCGTAGTTGACCACGTTCAAATAGGACGAACCCAAACGTGTGTTAAACTCATAGGTCTTGTCGTCCTGCGGCGCACTGTTTACTTGCGACACAGGTACTGCGGCCTGCGTTTCAGATTGATCCCGGCCCATAATCCGACCAAAGAATGATTTTCCTGCCACTTGTCTTCACCTCCTTTAATTACAAAGTGTTACGTATTCATACCCGGAGCTATCCGAAAAAAGATCCGCTTCCAAAAGCGAAACGAAATAGTTGCCATAGGATACCGATGTGTACCGGTCTTTCCGCGCACCTGGACGCTCCTCAATCTTAATGAGGTTAGTCTGGTTCTGCACAGTATACTCCAACCCAATCATCTCATTGATCAACGCCACTGTCTCAAGGAAAGGACGCTCATAGAAAAGTTGGGTATCTACATCGGCAGAGGCATACTCAGGATACAAGCGCTGCAATTCTTCAACGCCCTCCTGGTTGCTTACCATGAGTTCGATCATCCGGTTATTCAAGCTATCCCGCATAGAAACAGCAATTTTGCTGTTCAGCTCCAAAGACGCCTTAACCGAGAAAACTACCTCTTTCTGGCCCGCAATTACGATACGAGCTTTTTTCAGCTTGTCATCGTTCATACACGTCCAAGGTTCGTATTCCACATTCCGATCTACGTCATAAAGCACTTTAGCCAGAGCGTCGTAAATAGCGACACCCGCGTTTCGTGTATCCAAAACGCAATAATCCGCCTCAAAGTCAGCGAACAGCTGCTTAATGCGAATGGCTTGTTTTGTCGTTTCAAATTCTGCCTGCGGCGCCATATAGACTACCTGCCGGCGATATCCCTGCTTGACCTCAATATGATCGCCGCTGGTATCTGAAACCTTATACTCCTTGCTCTCAGGGGAGAGCACGAATGCAGGTAAATACCGAGTTATCGTTGCCGGTACCGCCCTCCGGGGCAATATCGCACGCGATAATGCGGATTTCTCCTGCCTGTTTGGGAATTGTGTGTTTTGCCTTGACCTTTGACAGTACGTCCTCGTTCTTTCTTGGATAAAACGGACGTTTCAGCACGCGGTTCTTGTTCAGCATATCGTAAGTGAAGTAGGCATGGGCATTCTCGGCCACCATCTGATTTTCATACTCAATCGTCCAAGCGACCCTATCCAGCTTCTTTCGCTCCTTCACCAAGAAGTCACGAGTTTTAATCTCATGCTTCAAAGCGATGCTGTAATCCATACTAATCAGAACAGATTTGCCCTTACCCAACATATCGCGGGTCACGAGCTTCATGTAATCCCACATCCAGTGAGACTTATACCATGCAGAGCTGATATAGATTTCTTTCGGTTCCTCTTTCAGATCTTTGTATTCGTCGGGGTACTTAATTCTGAACGGGATCTGCCGCTGAAACAGTGTAGGAGAAAGAACCGTGTCGATAATGCTTTTCACAATCATACGGAACTCTTCATAAATGAAGACCGTAGCACGATATCCACGCACATTTTCATTGGCAACCAGCACGACAATAGAACTTCCGTTATTAAACTTTACTTCAATATCATTCTGGTTATCCTTGATAGTCTTAATCTCCTCTTGAAGCAACGGAGACCTTGGCAAAATCTCTTTGACGATTTTTTCTGATACGATCAGTCTTGCCTGTTTCTTTGTCGCCGACGCTACGACGATCAATGATCCAGGCCGCAGAATCGCTTCTTTACAGGCATAGACTGCAATGATAAATGACTTTGCCGCACTACGAGCGGCCACAATGCAGATACTCGGAAAAATATCCATCAGGTACAAAATGATGTGCTGATAGAGATACAGTGTGATTCCGAAATACCGCTGCACAAAGCGGCTGGGGTTTCTTCGCCAAAACGTTATCCAATCCAAGAGCTTTTTGATAAACTCAGGGTCGTTCAACTTACTGTTGGACGAGAAATGTTCATGGACGTGTTTTTGCCGCTCATCCATCAACGCTTCGTAATCCATAACTTACTCCTCCGAATCAGACAGGCTAAATTCCTTGTCCAGCTCCTTAGATCCGGTCAATAGGTTACGAAGAGGTCTGGTCATGAACCGCTCAATATACTCCTTCAAATGATTCGAAGTCCGCATACAACTTCTTGTCCTTATAATATTCAGCCGGACAAAAACTCCTCGATATCTCGGATCATTTCTCCCAAAGGACTCAGCCGCTTTTCAGCCTCAGCCTTTTTCTTCCGATCTTCGATCTCAGTAGTAGCTGCGTCAATCTGTGATTTGTAGCTATTCGCAGCCGTACCAATGTTGGAGTCTCCTTTCTGGAGCAGCTTCCGCAGGTTGAGCTTCATGAAGCAAATTGAAACATACAGCTCCTCCTGCCGCTTATCCATCGGTTCGCCGTATCGCTTTACCCAATCCTGATACTCATACTGCATAGAATCGTAGTCGCCAGCATCAAAACCAACACCAAACCGGCGCACAACCTCTTCGGGCGTCTGGATATCGTCATTTTTACAACATCCTCTACCGTGGGTGCATTTTCCACGTTAGCCTCCCAGCGACGCACCAATGTATCGGAGTAGGTCGTCGCTCCGTCTACTTGGTTCAAATTCAGTCTGGAAATATAGGTGCTGATCCGATTTCGGCTCTTTCCATTGCGGCTCTCACTGATCTTTCGTGACGACGCCCAGATGTCCAAATCAAAATACATATCCGTAATCTGGCAAATCCGCTCTGCCGCCGCATCTTCATCTCCGTCATAGAACTTTACGTACTGTTCGTAAAGCTCTGCAACGCAGTTCTTACAGATAGAGATGAAGCCGTTGTTGCCCTTATAAATAGGGGACTTTGAACGACCAAAATTAGTCTCCTGTTTTTGTACTTGTAGCCGCAGCAGGTACAGCGATATTCTTCGTCGCTGATTACACGCGGCTCAACTTCGGTAGGCTTCGCATCTTTTACTACCTTTTGCGTAGCCGGTTTCATTAGCTGTTTCTTTGCCGCCATGTCTGCGACCTCCTTTCTATATGACAAAACCTCGGAGATCCGAAGATCCCGAGGTTTTTCAGTCGTTATGATTTTTATGGTGAAGCCGGAAGGAGTCGAACCCTCATTTTGCGCGATCAACTGCAAAACTGATTTCCCCAAATAGACCCACAGTAACCGTAAGTCCATGGTCTTTTCGAGAAACTGCAGAGAATACCTGTAATCACAGCTCCATATTGGTGCGTCCAGAGGGGATCGAACCCTCGACTTGCCGCTTAAAAGGCGGCTACTCTTCCAGCTGAGTTATGAACGCATAAATCTACGAGACACTACCTGGATTGACGATCCAGGATTTAATTTTGGTGTCAAATAAGTTGCTGCACGTGCCTCAAATTGTTATCCGATTTGCACGGTTACTACACTTATTTATCCTCCGTTGCTGATTACCTTTAGAGGGGCATACTTTCTCAGGTTCACGAAGTCCCGTTGGGGTATGCCAGCCCGCCGCGCTCCTGATCGGCTTGCCGCTTTGCTTACAGCGTTTAGGTTGGTCTATCGCGTTTTGCCTGCGCCGGACTTTCACCGGAGGGTGCGACCCTATTCTACCATATGGTTGGCGGAGCAGACAGGACTTGAAACCTGCACACCGTTTCCGACTACTCACGGTTTAGCAAACCGCTTCCTTACCAGTTAGGATTACTGCTCCATTTGTGGTGGGACAAGAAGGAATCGAACCTTCGACGCGCAGGGCTTCAACCTGCCGCTCTTCCAACTGAGCTATCGTCCCATATTGCTACGCATTTTTGTTTGTCGGCATTACTCAGGACAGCGTAGCAAGTCCACCGTCCAACTGTCGCAGGAACCGCGCCATTTTCGTACCGTTTATCATGGGGTCGTTAGAAAATAGTAAATATCAACACATCCGTTGGCGGCGGAGGTAGGATTTGAACCCACGGACGGCTCATCACCGCCTCTTGTTTTTTCAGGACAAGCGCCATAATCCAGGCTCGGCCACTCCGCCATATTTGAACCCGACCTTATTTCAGTTGCATATCGGGTAGCAACAAACATTTGTATGGTAGGGGAGGTGGGAGTCGAACCCACTCAGCTCGAAAGCAACGGTTTTACAGACTGCCCCCAGCTCTCCGACTCTGGCGCTCTCCTATATTTAGATTTTAATTGGTGCGGGTAGAGGGGCTTGAACCCCCGACCTTCTGATTAAGAGTCAGCTGCTCTACCAACTGAGCTATACCCGCATTTTTGGAGCTGGTGGACGGATTTGAACCCCCGACCTACTGATTACAAATCAGCCGCTCTACCAACTGAGCTACACCAGCATATGGAGCTGACACAGAGACTCGAACTCTGAACCTATTGCTTACGAAGCAAACCGCTCTACCATTAGAGCTATGTCAGCATGGCAGGAGTTGAAGGACTTGAACCCTCACCTACATCGGTTTTGGAGACCGGAGTGCTACCAATTACACCAAACTCCTATAAAATGGCGACGTGTACGGGACTTGAACCCGTGACCTCCGGCGTGACAGGCCGGCGCTCTACTCTTCTGAGCTAACACGCCATATATAGCAACCATTAGGTTGTGTGGTGATGCGTCCGGGGCTTGAACCCGGAAATTCCACCTTGAAAGGGTGGCGACTCTACCAATTCGTCCAACGCACCATATTGGTACTGCTAATGGGACTCGAACCCATACGGGATTTCTCCCACCAGCACCTCAAGCTGGCGCGTCTGCCTATTCCACCATAGCAGCATATTCGGATTTATTTGTCCCAATCAATTAAGGGGTATAGATCATAGGGCGAATCCCCAGTCGCAATTTTCTCATATCCGTCATCCACAATACGCCATAGCGTATGTTTTTTCTTTTCTGGATTTTGGCTGATCTGGTACTGCTTTCCCGACCTCGTTGTACACAGCACACCAGTACCGCATTCAGAAGCAGGAAGTTTCTTGACAACCTTTGATGCTTTTTCCTTTTTACGATACCTATTGCTTTTCTCGGCATAAGTCCACCCACCTTACACACTTTGGTTAACCATTACAATCAACGTGAAGTGTATTTTGGTACTCCCAACGAGGCTCGAACTCGTATTGCCGGCTTGAGAGGCCGGCCTCCCTATTCCAATTTAGAGGATGGGAGCATATATTTGAATGCGGGTGAGGATTTGCACCTCACATACACGGACAGCTACAAAGACTGTTTCCCGTGCCCCTATCATTATTCGGGCGTCTACTATTTTCGAGTGCGCCACCGGGCGGGCTGTTTAGAAGCAATCAATGCCCCGATTATTTGGTCACTCGTTTCACCGATTTCCCTGCAAGGAATCCGTCTATTCCGCCACCGCATTTATTTTATTGGCTGGGGTAGCAGGACTCGAACCTGCGGTCGAAGATAAACCTCTTGTCGGAGTCAAAGTCCGATGCCTTACCAACTTGGCGATACCCCAATATGGAGATACCGATAGGATTTGAACCTATGATCCTGGGGTTGCAGCCCAGTGCCTTACCACTTGGCTACGGTATCATAAACTGACTTCGACGGTAATGGATGTCAGCCCCACTGATTAACGCCCCGCTCATAAGGCCACCGCCATGCAGAATGTCGTTTCGCCCAAAAATGGGAGAGCCGTGGTGACAGTAGCAGGACTCGAACCTGCGTCTTACGGCGTATGAAGCCGTGCTGGAACCATCTCCAGTCATACTGTCATATACGGTTTATGTGGCTCAAATCACGTGTACTTTGTGACTGCAACCCCCTTGTCCCAGTACAGGTACCGGGTCAAGTAACCATCAAAACCGAAAAAATGGTTGTGGCTATGATTTAATGCAGATACGCCTTGGTGCCGAAGGTGGGACTTGAACCCACACGGTATCGCTACCAGCGGATTTTGAGTCCCCCGCGTCTGCCGATTCCACCACTCCGGCATATGGAGCGAGTGACGGGTATCGAACCCGCATCCCCAGCTTGGAAGGCTGGTGCCCTGGCCGTTGTGCTACACCCGCATATGGTGTCCAGTGACGGGATCGAACCGCCGACCCCCTCCTTGTAAGGGAGGTGCTCTCCCAGCTGAGCTAACCGGACAGATCGGCTTACTCGCACCGTAAGCCATGGTGCCGGCTCGTACTTCGCCTGCCGGATTGCGCCGGTTTTACTCCCAAAACCTTGTAAAAGTCATCACTGCCAGATGTGAAGGTTTCTATTTCCCATTCGGTTTACAGTCTCCGCTCTGTTCGTGGGACGGGCATGGTTGCGGGGGCAGGACTCGAACCTGCGACCTCCAGCTTATGAGGCTGGTAAGCTACCACTGCTACACCCCGCAATATGGCTGACCCGGCAGGACTCGAACCTGCGACCATCTGATTAACAGTCAGACGCTCTACCTCCTGAGCTACGGGCCAATATAGTACACGAGACGCATTTTACGACATTGCATTTGTTCAGCGATTGCTTAATAAAAAGCAACGATTTCTTCCTTTTTCAAATAGAATTGTATTGTTAAATTGCTGTTAGCGTCTCAAAAAAAAAATACGGAACACAATTTTGTTCTTTTTTTTCCCATAAAAAGTTTTTTGTAAATTTGCTGTACGTGTTCCAAAAATGGTAGAAGATGCCGGGACTCGAACCGTTCTTCCTGCTCCCTGGGCAGGCGTGCTACCGTTATCACTACATCCTCTATATATGGTGGAGCCGAGGGGAATCGAACCCCTGTCCGAAATCCCTACATGAATAAAACAGTCTTACGCAATAGACAACACTTTATCAATTCGCCTCGAACTGAGACGGGCGGATCAGCAGTTGTCACTCCGCGCCCAGGGCGCACCGGTTAGATGCACCTCCACCACCTTGTTTCTTTTCACAGTGACAAGGAAAACTGCAATACTCTGACCGAATCTTCGACCTCAGATGTTTACCCGGTCAGTGGGTACATCGTTTTGGAATCCAGCCGTCATCAGGCGGCAATTCCCTTTGCTGCAAGAGCAGCGGAAAAAGCGGGATGGATCATTACAACAGTCGTATCGTTGTCATTTCATTTTTGTTTAAGCCTTGAGGCGGTCTTCTACCTGCGAGTCTTACTCTCTCAGAACCCCGTCGAACCCATTACGGCCCCATATGAAATTGTCAAGGTGTACCGGTTCGGGCGTAGGCGCTGCCCGACCACGTTCCCCAATCCCTGCATATTCCAGACGGCGAATCTTATCGGCGCGTGGAAGGGGGAAGTCTTGCAGTTCATAGAGAAAGATATGTGCCACAGCCGTATCTCCCGCCTTGTCATCGGCATTCGGTCAAAAAATACCATTCCTGTGGCGAATGGGACTGGTCGGGACAAAAGGATCGAACTTTTGACCTCACGATTATCAATCGTGTGCTCTACCAACTGAGCTATATCCCGATATTACGGCAGACGCATCTGCCGTAAGAGCTGTACGTCCGAAAAACCTCGTCTGCAGCCGATAGGCTTTTGGCTGAGATAGCAGTAAAAGTAATGAGCTGAACCGCACAAACGCCAACTTAGCCAATACAGCATAGTGGTGGAACCAGGGAGGATCGAACTCCCGACCCCCTGCTTGCAAGGCAGGTGCTCTCCCAGCTGAGCTATGGCCCCATATGTCCGCCCCTAATCAGGGGCGGCGCTGTTTTCGTTGATTTTCTTTGTTGCTATGGTCATATGATACCATAGAGATTTTCAAATGTCAATAGCTACAAAGAAAATTATTTTATATTTTTTTGTGTCACTGCTGTGAGTCAATTCCAGTGCGAATATCTTCTTTCAAGCCATTGCTGGCCCGGAATGTAGGCACTCTACTATCACACGATACCCGCATCTGTCCGGTAGAGATGTCCTTGCTTTTTCGGCCCTTTCTTGTTTTTACCTCAAAAGTGCCAAATCCTCTAAGCTGCACTTGTTCTCCTCGAATCAGCGCATCCCGAATAATTTGCAGTACCTCATCTACCACATCGCTGGCTTGATTTTTGTAGTAGCCTTTTTCGCACAGAGCGGACACGATATCGGCCTTAACCATTGTCCCACTCCTTAATTTAGTTTGATCTGATAACAGGCATCCGCGCCTATTCCGGGACGGAAAACCATCATCAGTTGTGCCGGCGTTGAATTAGAGCCGTTTTCCGTTTGCATAGTCGTCCGTACCGCACAGGCAGGGCGCAATCATACTTTCGATCCCCAGCTCTTCAAATTCCTCTTTGTGGTGCTTGTCGGCCAGCAGCACATAGTCAATGTCGCTTGAATACTTCTTTGCGAACAGCGTGTGTAGCGTCTTCCCCGCGTTCTTTACATTATCCAAGTCGCCATGAGCGGCGCAGATATTGTACCCGCACACAGAGAAATACAGAAACTCATAATATTCCGACTCTGGGAAAACAATATCCCCTCGACTTTGAAGCCGTTGCTCCAGCCACCAAGGGGATCAGCCGTTCCATATTGTCGGCATGAATACTGTCATTTTTATTCTGAACAGTTCTCAAATGGTTTCCATATGTGGCATGAACCACTGTCTGTTCCACCTCATCAGCCAAAGCGCTGATGGCCTGCGCCATAATCTCTGACACTTGCATAACCTGGTCACAGGTTAGTTCCTCAGAAGCAACACGCGCACTTGTATGGATTGAGCCATGAGCCGCGTCACCCAGCAAAACCACATGAAGTTTACGACACTGGTTCAGTCTGATTCGCTCAGTCGCCCGCTCTACCAGCTTTTCAACCCGATTACGACATACTTGGGTGTTATATCTCTCCCAAATATTATCCGTAATCATGCCATAGTGCCAGTCAGCAAACACGACAACAGCCTCAGAATCGCCAAGGGTCATCCCATCTGACTTACGGACAACAAGCGGCGCAAATTCGTTCAGGCTTTGAGCCGCCTCCACAAGCCGGTCTTCCAGATTCTCTACACGTCCAATCCGATCTACCATCTTATTGAACTCTCGGCGCTGATCATAGAAACGCTTAGCTTCCTTGCGCATCTCTGCAATTTTGCAGTCCAGCTCACCCATATAATCATCTTGGTCAGGATTCCCCTGGGCCGCATACTTTTTCTTAAAGTATTGAGCCACAGCATAGCCGGAATACGGTGTCACAGACGCCGCTTTTCTCAAACTGTCCCGATGACAGTCTATACCGGTCGCCTCTACAATATCCTCCCAATCCAGATCGTCAGGCTTCTGTTCGACCTTAATCTCAATCAGGCGAAGACCATATTCATATGCACCCTCACCCTCTTTGCGTTCGTACTTTGGATTCACGAATGTCTTCACCTCTCATCTGCCGGCAGAAGAGATTTCTGCCTGATTTCGATTTCAATGTTTGGTACTCCATCCCAGCGCTTCAGAATATCTTCAATACGGTAAGTACGGGTACCGTCTTCTTCATACTCTGTTAGCGTCATATCCGAACAATCAATCATTGCGTGGGAGTACCCCTCACGCCGATCCTGAATCGCCATTTATCTATGTTCCTCGATAATGTTCCTGCGACGAATTTCGTCCAGCTTAGCAAGCAGCTCAGGGGACTCAACACAGAAATAATGACCCCTCTTTGAATCCTGCTTCATCGTCCGAGGATAGCAGTAATAATGGGGATACCTGTGCGGAGGAGGGAATGCTTTAACCAGCAGGTCTTTCTCTTCCTTGTTAATAGGAATCACGGAAACCACCCTTTTCAAATAAATTTGAGGGAATATCCCTCCAGAATGACCCAAATTTGGGGTCGAGAACTCCCGACAATAAACGGGAGTTCTCGGCGTGGCTCCCGAATTATTCGACCGTCAAACCCGAAAAATCTGTATAAAATTGTGAAAGTTCAACAGTTATCGGGCACACTTTTTAGGTATATTGCTACATCCCTACGGAAATGGAAGCCATAAATTTCGATATCCCAGGAGTCATCAAAAACTTCAGTCAGAGTTGCAATCGGTGTTCTGCTTTTTGCTCAATCAAATCCAAAAAGCATTGGTTAGGTGCTGAAAACAGGGTATAAAACAAAGTCCGTGAAATGTCTTTGTTTTGCGGCTCCTCAATAGCGAGCATTAGTCGATACACTGTATGGGGACTGATTCGTAACGACTTGATGTAGTCCGTATACTCCTGTCTGATTTCTTGAACCAGAATAGCTTTCTCCTGGTTATTCAAGTTATCATATGTCCCACTCCATACGGTTCTGATCTTAGTGCGCATATCCCGAACAAACTCTAAGATCCGCTTTACCTGCGAATAGCTTACGGATTTTTGTAAGTACGCATCATTTACCAATAGTTCTGAAAACGGAACAAACGACGTGTAAGTATAGCTGGTACGGTAAGAATTAAGACTGTGTTGCAAAAAGTCCATCGTCGTGTTATGGAAACGATAGTTCTTACTCGCACTGTCATAGTAGCCCTTCATACGAGCGATCTTGCCGAAAAAGTTAGGTTTCACTTGCCGGCCATCGTCGTCTCGTGTTTCGTGCTTTTTTCTTAACCGTTTGATTTCTGCCACACTATCTACGGCATATTCGCGCTTCGCCTTGTCGATCTCAATGTTACTTAAAACGTCCAGCTGGGCAATTTCGCAATACAGTTCCTCATACTCCGAAAACTCCGCCCCGCTGTTCAGCGCTACGTCCCACAGCTTTGTATTCAACTCCTGAGAAAGATTAACGATTTCTCCAATTTTGTTGACCGACGTTTTGATATCCAGATCTGCCTGGTCTGCTCTGGTATAATGCCGCACAATCTTCCTGGCATCCACCATACTTGTCGGAACAAGAAATTTATGGTAATTGCGTTCAGCTGCCCGGATGAGGATGGGATTATTCGTCAACAGCATAGTATCCGAATCAAAATCAGCGCCAGACAAACGGAAGAGGATATTTTCTCCAATGCTGTTAATACACACGATCTCTCGCGTAGTATTCACATACTGCCGGATTTCCTCATTGTCTGTATTCTTAGCCAGGAGGACATTTCCCATAGTCACATGGGGGCTGCGAGAACCAAGAATCGTCTGATCAAATGCAAACTGTTGGCAAAAGATATTGCCTACTCCAACCTTGCTTTTGCCATCAAACTGCCCGACAGCCGAATAGAGCATTTCGATGGGGTTCCCCAGCAAAGTTGAATAGTTTCCTTCCACAAGAATGTGCCCACGAGCCAACTCCTTCTTAAACGACTTTGACACATCGGATTTGAAGTTGTGGTACAGCTTTGTTTGAGCAAACTTGTCTGTAATGCCCAGCATCTGATACACCACATCGTTGGTCGTCGTGATCCCATCACTGTCGATCTCTTCATTCCCACCCATATACTTGATATGGTACCGCAACACGGCGGGGTCATTCTGAATCATGTGAAGATAGTCCAGTGAGGGCTTTACCAACTGGTCAACATCATCTTGTGAAAGCTGAAGCGTATTCAAAAGCTGATAATGAATCTGCACCATACGGCCACCAAAGAAGTGTGTCGGCTTTTCATGCTTCACAACGCCAAAGTTCCCGTCTTCGTCCAGTAACCTCAGCCACTGCTCCAAAGAACCAAACTTCACATACTTGATGCTACTGGGTGTGGTAATAACCTTAATATCACTGATATCTTGCGCCAGGGTAAACCCGGAAAGCTGAGAGATATCCGTAATGCCATGGTCAGAAAAGAACTTTTGAATATTGGTGTTGAAGCAGGCAGATTTGAAGAACCGGTTCCGTAGAAGAATCATCCCATAATCCTTCCACTCGCCCATAGCACTCTTATCAATAAGGGACTGCCCGTCCCAAATGCTGTTTTCGATCTCAACCTCTTCCGGCTTAGAAGTAAGCCAGTTATCGCTTCCAATTCGCGTAGCAACTACGCGATCCTTGAAAACGCTCTTATAATCGTCGATTACCAAGAAATTTTCAGGACGCAAAGGAAGCGTACCCACGATGCTACTCAAAGTGAGTGCAATATAGGCTTCAAGCGCTGCAAGATCAATTTCTTGCCCCTCCTTTACTTTCAGCCCGCATAACTCCCATTTGTGCATCCTCGGGTATAGTTGCTCATCAATAAACAAGCACTTTCCAATTCGGCTGCTGCCACTGGAACGCTTGAACCGGCGAAAAACAATACCATCGCAGGTGAATCCATCCCTGATACAGACGGTTCCGCAGTTGCGCTACGGTTAGAATCACCTTCATGTTCTTTCCAAGCCGGTACATCCCGTTATCAAACACAAACAGATCTCCCAGCTCCTGGGGAGACGCCGGATTCTCGACAGGCGCTCCCACTCGCACCGCAATCAGCTCTCCGTCTTTCATGCAAATGTTATCAACGAGCTGCACGTCCTGCGGCAGATACCCATATTTGACATACACATTGTCGAAAAAACGGTTGTACTCTTTGACGCTGTATTTGAACGTAACATTGATAACCCGCCGGCAATATTCTTTTCCGTGCTTGCTGAATGTAAAATCCATACGGCGATATACTTTTTTTCATAGACCTCTCTCAGCTTGATAAGGTCGAGGCTATAATCCAAAGTGTTAACAAAACGCCGCGTATTGAACTGGTCATTATGATCTGCTCCGGCCAATTTTACGGAATATTCCTTGCTATTCGGGCTTGAATAGTTTGCCAAAAACAAATCTTTCGCGTCTACCGATACGATATAGACCGCGTTTTCCATGGTTTATTCACTCTCCTCAGCCTGAATATCCTCTACACAAAGCAGATCTCCGTACCAAAACAGCCACTTATCGACACCTTCCAGCTCAATCAGAGCAGAGAACCCGTCCGATTTCTCACGACGCGGATGCGCAATAAATATCTTGTTTCGGTTCGACTCTACGAACTGGCGATACTCTTCTTGCATACGCGGATAATCTTTCCTCGTGATAATCCGCTCCACATTCAAGATAACCTGAGCGCCGTCATAGATTTTGTCTTCAATTTTTTCTCCGAGACTTTTCAGCCTATCCGCAGCGAGTGTGCGAGAGCCTTTATCTCTGAGCTTCTTTTTTTCAAAGCCCTGCGATTTTCACGGTTCAATCACAATACCCCCTGTCTGAATAATCCTGAATCACCTTTGTATACTCCTGAGCGTTCTCTTTCAAAACGCCAAAGTAAAAGGCTTCGTTTTCCCCTGCGTCGTCAGCCGGAGAATAATCTTCACACTTCCCCGGCACTCCGAGCCACATTGGTCATACCAAATACAATCTTTCCGTGCGGTGTTCATTGTGAGCCTCCTTTTCGCTACACACCGCCGCGTCAGCTTCCTAAAATTCTACGTTCCTTATATGATCAAATGAATCGTTGACGCCGCATTAGTCCGTTGTGTTCATATGAGAGATATCATCCAGCCATTTCCGAAACAGTTCTCTCATACGCCTGCTTGGAATGTAGATCCAAATTTCCTTTCCATCACGAATAGCCGAACGCCATACCCACTGGATCATTTCGCTCAGTGCATACTCATACTCCCGTACTTCTACTCCCTGTTCTTGGAAGTAGTTTTTCAGCAGCGGATTGTAGTACACATTTACACAGTAAGCCAAACAATCCCGGCTACGATATGCGTTAGTTGCACGCACATTGCAGGAAAGGAATCCCTTGGTATATCCCTTCCCTTTCAGAAGGTTTTGGTAGTCCTTGAAGACCGTCCACAGATTCCGACTCGACGAAGACCCAAGCATATTCTTGAACAAATTCGTCAAGTTGTTCCGTAGTTGCTTGATAAGCGGCTGTCCTTTGGTATCCCGCGCTTTCTTATACCAAGACACCGAAAGGCTTGACCACGCCTCGCCGATTTTGTTGAGCTTTTCATCCTCAATAATATGGATCTTATTAGGTAAATCAGCCACATACGCCGGAGTATGAGGTGTATCGCAGAAATGATACGTCCCGTTCTCACAAACAGTCCCGATCCGCCGGACTTCGATGCCATGAACATCGAAATAGTATTTCTGTACCTGCGCATCGAACATATAGGTAAGAATGATGATTTCATCGAAAGACTGGAACACTTCAATCGGGAACTTCCAAAGCAAAAGGCAATCGTTATACAAAATGACGTTCCCCGTCATACACATATCCCGCAAATCTTCAAATCTGCCCTCGTAGCCATCGTTGATCCACCGTACACGGTACTCCGAGTCAACCTCAATCATTTCTCGCTTGAGCATTTGCAAATCCTTTGGAGAAATCGGGATCGTCTGAACGGCTTGGAACACCTCATCCAAAATGAGCTTATATCCGCCGTCCCGAATTAGCGAAATCGTTTCATCGTTGTATGACTCAAACAGAGCGTGGGTACTGGCGATGTTCTCCCGCAAAGATAAAAGGTAGTGCAGATTTTCCAGTTTCCCCTTTCCCTTACTCTGCGGGTCTTTGAACTTTCGCCCGCTGCAGCTTCGTTTAATTCGTTCCACCTCATCCAAGTATGGCGTAATGAAAATGTAGCGGCTTTCCTTGTCTTGGTTCATCAGAGTGATTGCAGACTCGGTTTTCCCCGCCCCCATAATCATGTCACATACTTTAACGATCACGTATTTACCTCCTTCGCCACCTTGCGGTAGTAGAAGAATTGAAGCTGCTGGACATACCCGGCAAACCCGGCATACTGAGACGGGTCAAACTCTCCCTGGTAGACATCATCAATCATGCGGTTGATCCATACATCCTTGGGATAACTGTCCATGCGGTGCAACCCAAACAGCATCACGCAGTTTGCCACTTTCTCACCGATGCCTCTCTGATCAATCAGAGTCTTTCGGGCCGTATCGTCATCCTGAGATTTAAGCTCTTCCCAAAAGCTCTCGTCATGCTCAGCCATTTCTTTTACATAGCTTTCTCGGTATCCCAAAGACACCAGAGACAGATCCCGTCCTCTCAGCTGCGCCGGCGTCGGGAAGGAATAGAACTCTTGGCCGTCAATCTCACCCAGGCGCGTACCAAACAACTGGCACAGGACATCCACTGCCTTGCGGATACGCGGGATGTTATTACGCTGCGAGATGATATAGGTTACAACCATTTCCCACAGATCCTGCCTCAAAATACGGATACCGCCGCCGGCTTGGATTGCTTTCTGCAGGAACGGATCTCCTGACATCTGCCGTTGATAGGCTTCATAGTCTGTTGCCAAATCGAAATATGGCACCCATACATCACGGAAGTCGTTATAAGAACAGTGGAAAACATATCCGCCGTCAGCACTGGGCGTGATTTTCACCAGCTTCATACCGGTGATAGCCACATATCCCCCGTTTTTTAGAGCAGTCAGCCGAAAGCACTGGCCGGATTCGGCAATCTGTTCCAAATCGAATGTATGAGGGATTTTAAGCAACACGCCGTCAGAAACTCTCCGGCAGATTACCTTTTCGCCACTCATCAAACTCACTCCTTTTCTTCAAATAATTGCGGATTATGCTCAACCCGCAGTACACCAGGTCGCAATATGGCTTAGAACCGTTACCGTCGTACTCAGCGATTGCAGAATTGACTTCCCACTCCGCCAGATCCTCCGGCACATACCGGAACAGCTCAAATACTTCCTGAATCTTCTCAACGATACGGATGTTATCGGCGCTGGTTTTAATCTGACTTCGAGCCAATGTCAGCATAGTATGAGGATCAATGCCGTAAAGCCTTGCCGCACTCCGATATGCCTGTACTTCCTCAAGAAGAGCAGCACGTTCTTGGTTCATGTCTAAAATCGTTTTGTCGCGCTCTTCCAGTTGGCGCTCCATTTCCTCACGGGTCATTTGCTTTCACGCCCCTTTTCATTTAGTTTACTTTGTTGCTATTTGAAAGTCAAACTTTTTTTACTATGCAGCCATAACCTCTACACGTCCGACCATATCCCATCTTATCTCCGTGCGGGCCGTCGTAGTCCAAATTACGAATGGTTGCCTGCTTTTCATTGAGCTTTAAGATCTCACCGTTCCGAAGTTCTTGGTACTTGCAGTCGATGTAGGCCACACGGTCGCCGGCCATAAGCTCCCGACCGAAAAAATCATAGTGATTCATATATTCACCGCCTTATCCAAACTCCACACAACCACATTTGGGTATTTCCTCGCGGGAGCATTGTTCCTTCTCGCCGTCCCACTTCCAGGCGGGAACGAGCTTACGAAGGTCAGACACGGCGGCGTCGCGCTCCGCCCGCAGCGTTTTCACTTTCTCCGCGCACTTATACCAGTTCGAGCGTAACCCGTCACACTCCACTCTGAGCTTTTTCAGCTCTTCCAGCCAGTGGGCAAGCTGTTCATGTTCGGAAGCGCAAGAATCACAAGGATTATCTTTTCTCAGCCTCTCGGCAACCTCATAACAGTGCTGAATCGCTTCTTCAAGCGTCATTAAATTTTTGTCCTCCACGTTCTTCACCCACCCTTTCAAAGTAGAATGTGATTTTCTTTGGCGTTGGCTTAACCATACCAAACCGTACAGCCTGACGGTAAGTATAGCAGTCACGCTCCAATGTAGCCGGCATAGCTTCCAGTATTCGCCGCCAGCCCTCCAGAGAATTGCCGCGTTTGTAGTGATTACAACTCCGGCAAGCCGGAAGCATATTTGCAAGATCGTCGTCGCCCTCGCTTCTCAAAGCAACAATATGATCTACCTGCATATCCTCATAGGCAAGGTCTTCGCCGCAGTAGGCGCAATGCCCGCCCATCTTGTCATAGATGATGCGGCGCTCACTTGCGCTTAGTTTTCGACGGGCGCTCATTTCTCGTCTCCAAATCTTCGCTCGATGATCTCATCCAGTGTCCGTGGCGTATAGTCCATCCAGGGCATCATGCAGCCTGTATTGACGATGTTCCCACAAGAATCGCTGTTTTGCTTTCGGCTCCGTCTCAGAGCATCTGTCCACTCTTCCAGAAAGGCATTTTCCCGAGTCACATGAACATGGCCGCACAACATATAGCAGTCAGGATTATAAGAACCCTTATAGAGCAGCATTGGGTAATGGCTCAAAACAACATGACGCCCCTCATCGGTAATCTCCTTATAGTCCTTTACATCCTGGAAATAATTACGAAGTCGGCTACTCATATTCTTCAGATCGTGATTACCTCGAATCAGCACCTTATTGCCTTTCAGCTGATTCAATATCCTCACCCATTCATCCTCTTTGCCCCAGCAAAAATCTCCAAGGATATAGACTGTATCCTTTGGCTCCACCGCCATAGCCCATCTATTCACAAGTTCAGACTCCATCTCATCTACCGTAGAGAAGGGGCGGTTATCAAAACGGATAATATTTCCGTGTCCAAAATGGGTATCCGCAATATACAAATTTCTTGACATTCAATTCACCTCATCTGTTCTATTCTGATTTTCTTCGGAGCCTTTGTACCCAAGAACAACCACGAAACGGTCGTCATCCAAGATCTGATGTAAGACGGGCCGCACCTGTTTTTCATAGTCCAGATTCCCTAACCCGCAACCAACGGGCGGCAGGTAGACCTTAGTGAGCTGAAACTTGGAGGCGATCTCTTTTACCTGCAAAGCAGACTCCGCAATGAGATCCAGGTCAGAATTATCGCGGTAGTGGTGCTTGGTAGGAAATGTTACCAGAGATGTAAGGCGCTCCCCCACCCTATGGACGCCCATATAGAATGCGCGGTTTCCATACCGCCGCAGGTACTCACCTAACTGGTGCTCCAAACCGGGAACGAGCTTTTTCGCTTCCAGCGCCTGCCCCTTGCCAAGTACAGCGTTGCCATTCTTGCGAATCACACCGTTTGTAGTGATAGCTGCAGCCTCGTCTCCGTTTTGCGGAAGATAGAAGAGGCTGCCGGTATGTTGAATCTCAACCATAGCCGTACCTCATCGGCACTCGTTGAAGAACATCTCGTATGTTCTTTCAATGACGTGGTGGCTGGTGTGGAGCTTGGTGGGCGTCGGCCACGACGCCGTAACATCGAAGCTGTCCTTGTGCGTTTCGATGTAGGATCTCAGGTCGTTTCTCAACCCGTCCATGGTACCGATCGCACAAAGCATGGAATATTGTGCGGCCTCAAAGTCTTTGATGGCACGGTCTTTGTCTGGGCCGTCCGGGTAAAGATCTATTACACCTTTACGGACAATGACTTGCTTTACCCGGTTCTCCAAGTCGCTTTCTGCATCCATACACTGACAAGTGAGGCGTTTGCGCTCTTGGTCAGCTGGCGTCCATTCCGGCTGGGAACGCTTTTTCAGGAACATAGTAAAACCTCCAAAAAAGTTCAAAAGTTCAGAAGCCGAAATCCGAATTATCACTTTTGAAGTGATAAATTCTAAAATATGGCGTTCTAACTCACGATAACAGTCGAACGAAAAAATCCAGTCCCTTAGAAGGGGAAGGGGTAATATCGCTTCGCTCAAAATAGGCTAAAAAGTTAGAAAAACGGCTATTTTTCAAAGTTTCGTTTTTGCAGTTAGGCCGCTCGCTACGCTCGCGGAATATACGGAGAGTTGGTAGCGGCCTAACCAAAAGAGTAGGTGCGGGGTAGATACTTTCGATATTATTCAGATTAACCGTACCCTGAGATATGAGTCTTCTGCCGGCTGACAGCGTGGACACCAGGGAAAATCAAATATCTCCTAATAGGTCGATTGAAACATCGTGGTAGGCTTTCTTTTCTTCTTCGTCTGCGATGCCAATATAGCGCATAGTAATGAGGGCGCTTGAATGGCCGAAGAGCCGCTGGAGAAACACAATGTCGTGGTTGCTCTGGTAATGGAAGTACCCGAAAGTCTTCCGTAGGGTATGGGTACCGATATTCTGCTTGATCCCGCAAGCCTTAGCCGCACGCTTCAGCACCTTGCGTAAAGTGTCAACCTCAATATGACCACCCTCGCGGGAAGTGAAGATATAGTCATCAGAGTAGTGGTTGGCACTATCTCCGTAGTACCAGTTGATGGCATGGACACAAGATTCATTGAGATAGAGTCCACGACGTTTATCTACCTTCTCTTGGAATACGGAGATCTTATCGGTAGTATCGGTGAAATCTCCAACAATGTAACGGATCTTGCCATCGGGAAAGAAGATGTCGGAGCATTTCAGTTCCAGAAGCTCATTAGCTCTAAGGCCGAGATTGATACCCAGGATGAACCCCAGCAGGTATTTGGGATCAGCATTTTCCCGGAGCCAAGAGGCCATAGCGTCAAGCTGTTCACGGGACTTGATGGGGAAAACCGTCTGCTCTTCTCCTTTGCGGTAGTTGACATTCTTGGGAGGCTCAGCAGTAAAGGTTCCAGGGAACTGGATGACCTTACAGCTGGTAGGCGGTACGGTATTGACCTGGGGGATTTGTTCAAAGAGAGAAAGCTGCGTATCCATAATCCACCTCATTTTCTTTGTTGCAAAAAGCACCGTTCATTGTCGTTGTTTCCTTTAGATTATTGTACCATATAGACTGGTAAAAGTCAACAAAAACATTGATTTTCTTTGTTCTTATCGGTGAAAAATACGATAACTATTGAGGTAATTCTTGAGAGTTTGACAACAAAAACGGGGATTTAAGGGCAAAATCGTGATTTTGGGAGGACGAGTTTAATTCGTTCACTGTCGGGCAATCGTCGAGATTGTTTTCGAGTGAAAAATGGGGTGTAAGGGAGTAGGAGATAGAATGTAGGTACTGGGCAGTTTCTTCAGAAACTGAGCGGGCGTGAAAATGTGAAGGCTCCCCCGGTGCCGGTGGCAGACAGTCGGGCGGGCTGTCCTTGCTTTTTGCGTCTGCTGACGGGCGAAAACGGGCCGGGGTTCTGCAAACTCTCCAAAAGCAGAATTGAAGACAGAGGCGGAGACGGACGGAAGAACGCCGGAAGACTGAGCGCTTCAGCCGGTGCGGGCTGGGGTGTCTGCTGGCCTGGGGCGGTGCTGGGCTGGCCGTTCGGGGGCGGGGTTCGGTCTATATATGACTTTGACGGCAAAACGGCAGGCAAGCGGGCGGAGGTCTTCACTTTTTGGACTCTCTTCCCCTTATTCCCTCTCTGGCTGTCTGTGCGGATGACCGGCAAGGCGTGAGACGGTCACGACGGGAAACGGCAGCGCGGGCGGCTGGCTTCCCTGTCAGGCTGGCGGTGGGCGGGCTGATCTGCTGGGCGCTGGGCGTGGGGCTGGCCGTCTGCGTGTCGCTGTCTCTCCCTCTCTGCCTCTCTCCGTGCGTCTGGGTCTGCTGGCCGTCGTTGTCCTCTGCTGGCCGTGAGTGCGGGCAGGCGCTGAGCGTCCAGGTCATGCGGGTGCTATCCGTCAAAATGCACAAAGTTACCCTTAAAAAAGCAGCACATTGACGAAAATAAATGGGCGTATTCTGTACTTTTTAGGGCTGAAATATGCCTGTTTTCCTGTAAAATAGGCTATTTTTCTAACTTTTCAGAAATAGCAACAAAGAAAATAATTGACGGATGGGAAAAATTATGGTAAGATATAGACAGTTAAAGAGGGCGGGCGCTGGGGCCGTTGGCCGGGGGTATCTCTTCCGGGCGGCAGGCTCCACCACTTCCCCTTAGCAACAAAGAAAACCAACATAAAGAAAGGGCGTTACATATGAAAAAGTACAATCTGACCGAAATCATGGGGCGGGCGTGGGAAGTCCGCAAGGCGGCAGCGGCTGAGATGGGCTGTAAGGTGTCTGAAGTCCACATGGGCGAGTGCCTGAAGATCGCCTGGGCTGAAGCTGAGGGGGCAAACGCTGAGACCAACGCCGCCGCCATCGCTGGCGAGTGGGCGAACATGGCCGACGCTGACAAGGTACGCATGATGACCGCTTGCATCCGCAAGGCGGCAAAAAATGAGATCGGTTACTCCACCGAAGACCATTACCTGCAGTTCTCTGAAGTGCCCGCGTTCGGTTGCTTCCGTGCTCATGATTTTGATGAGTTCGTGTCTGAGACCTGCATCCGGGTTCTTGACAAGCTGGCCGACCTTGACAAGCTGGCCGCGACCAATGAACGCCGCGCCGCTCAGGGCAAGCGCCCGATGCGCCTGGTGTCCGTCGTTTACAATGCGGCGCGGGCTTCCATCGCGGCGGTGTACTACCAGGACAGCAAGCACGGCGCGGCGTATGACTGGGAGATCGACGACGGCGAGGGCAACGCGGCGAGCTTCCTGGAGACCTGCTGTGGAGATGCTACGGTGAACACCGAAACAAGCGCCATCATCCGGGCAGACCTGGACGCGTTCCGGGATGGGCTGGACGAGATCGGGCGGCAGATTCTCGAAATGGTGGCCGCACACAAAACAGAACGCGAGATCGGCAAGGCCGTGGGCATCTCTAATGTGGCCGTACACAAGCGGATCGTCAAGATGCGGGCGGCGCTGGAAAGTCTGCGGGTTGCCTGAAAAAATCTTTCCTGAACGGTTAGCAACAAAGAAAACCAGTCTGTAAATATAACGGGGCCGGGAACACGGACACCGGCCCCACCTAAAAAAACAACGTAAAGGGGAACACAAAAATGACTATCAATAACGCGGTTCTGAAAAATTGCTTGAAGCTGTCCAGCAAGATCACGGTTTACGTGCCCGCCACGAACGGCGTTGACCGGGCGGCGGACAATACCGAACAGGTCAAGAAAACGGCGGCGCTTCTGTCTGAGCTTTTCGGCGGCGCGACTTCCACCCCGGCGCTGGGCTACTGGATGTCTCCGGCGGCTGGCCTGGTGGCAGAGGCCACAACGGTGGTTTTCGCCTACGCTGCGGATGCGGCGCTCCAGGAGCACGTCGGGCGCGTGGTGGAGCTGTGCGAGGAGCTGAAGCGGGAGATGGGGCAAGAGGCCATCGCCCTGGGAAATCAACGGCGAGATGTACTTCATCTAACAGAACGGCGGCGGGGCGGTCATCCGCTCCCCTGCTGCATATTAAGAGAGGAGCATAACAGAATGAAATATCTGTATAAGAATCTGACCACGAACGAGACCACGCACAACCCCGACACGGCGATCAGATGGTGCAAGCGCGGGGACAGGGTAAAAGCGGAGTATATCGGCGAGTGATGCACCGGCGGGCGAGGGCTACGGCTCCCGCCCGTTTTCTTTTGTCCGGTGCGCTGGCCGTCTGGCTGGCGTCCAGGCCGTACAAGAAAATTTTTCGGAACGGTTAGCAGATCGGGCGCGGCGTCTGTAATTATAACAGGAAGCCCAAAACAAAACAGAAACGGAGCGATACATAATGATGACAAAACAGCAGGAGCGCGAAGCGCTGGGAACGGATTAAAAACATCCTGGCGGATGCTGGGGATGAAAGTTACATCGGCATGGCCTTTGCCGGCTGCGTGGAAGATGCTGAGTTGAACATTGAAAATGACTGGGCGCTCAGCATGGAAAGCCGCTGGCAGTCTGCGGAAAGTAAGGTGGAGACGCTCAAGGCTCAGGTGGCGGAGCTTCAGCAGGTGCGGAACGCTCAGCAGGCGGAGATTGAAAGGCTGTCCGCAAAGTGTGCGGATACCGCAAAAGCGGCGGAAAGCCTTAACAAGTGGCGGACGGACGAACACAACGCGCTGGAGCGGGAACGGTGCCGCGCAGAGGCTGCGGAGGCTGAGATCATCCGACTGAAGGCGAAGCTGTACGACTTTATGACAGCGGCGAAGGATTGAGAAACGCGGGCCAAGCGCCCGCTTTTCTTTTTTTCTGGAACGGTTAGCAAAACCGGTTCGCCCTCTGTAATTATAGCAGAGGGACACAAAACGACTTTACGGAGGTACCGGACAATGACACTTTACACACCGTCCAGCGTGGAAAAGCTGATTTCAGACTACCTGGAAGCAGGCGGGCAGGCGCTCCAGATGCGGGAGGGTATTTTGGGATGCGGCGACGTTCTTTTATATGATGAGGGCGGGAAGCTGAAAACCTACATCATCCAGGAGGTAGCACTGAACGAGTGGAGCAGCGCCCAGAAGGTGCGGAGCTACAACCGGATGCCGGAGAAATACCGGAAGATTATCGAGGCGCAAGGATAACAGAAAAGCAGAACGGCGGGAAGATTCCCGCCGTTTTTTGTTCAGTTGAAAGCCATAGCCATAAGAGTGCAAAACGCAATCACCGCGCCGATTGACACGAGCGGATGATTTTTCAGCATGAAACCGAAAAACGGCGTTTCTTTCCCGTGCTTGTAGTTATAATTTGCGACGTTATTATAATCCTTTACGGCCTGGTATCCGGCCACGATCACCGCGAGAATGATAATTGCGCCCATGTCATCACCCTAAAATATTTTTCTGGAATGGTTAGCAAGTCTGTATTTTCTTCTGTAATTATATCAGATATTGAAGCCTGATGCAATCATTTATGGAACGGAGGAAAGCAAATGGATATTCAGGAGATCAACCGGAGTTCGCCGGTGTTCCTATATCAGATGCTGGGACGGCTGGAAGAGGATTGCCTGTATTATCTGGGGAACGGCGGACGCTTTGCGGGTCATCTCTGGGCAGGAAACGAGCGCGAGCAGATCAAGTTGATGCGGATGATTTACCAGCGCTTGTGTGAGATTGGAGCCGCGCCGGAATGGATGAGCGAGCAACAGATCAACGACTTTGCGGAGCAGATGCTGGTGGTATAAAAGTTTTTTTTTGGTGGTTAGCAAATTTCCGTTTTTGTCTGTAAATATAACAGGAGGTGTTGAAAATGCTGGATGCAGCAGGATTGGAAAAGTGGATTGCCGAGAACGGTACGGGCAACAAGGAAAGAAAATACATAAACGGGATTGATTATCTTTTTGTGACTATGAATGATGGATGGATTGCCATTTTTGAGTATTCAGAAGGATATTATATCCCGAAGACGCAGGCGGCGGACGAGGCGCACGCGCTGAGCTGGTGCGGAATGATCGAGCGCCCGCGTGTTCCGTTCAACGTGATATGAAGCAGAGGCGGGAGATCCCCGCCTCTTTCTTTTTTTTGGCCTGGTTAGCAAAATGGGTTTTCTGTCTGTAATTGTAGTAGATCAAGATTTTACGGAGGGATACATATGGGCATTAAGCGTGGAGAAATTTATGTAGCTGATTTGTCAACCGGGACGGCTGGAAGCGAGATGCAAGGCGTCAGGCCGGTGCTGATTATTCAGAATGACACGGGAAACTTGCATTCCCCTACCGTGATCGTCGCGCCTATTAGCAGTCAGATGCGCAAGGCGGATTTTCCTACCCATGTCACCCTGAATTGTATGTCTCGGCCCTCTTTTGTGGAGCTGGAGCAGATACGGACGATTGACAAAAACCGGCTGCATACGCACATCGGACGGATTGACGCGGCAACGCAATCCCAGGTAAACCAAGCAATTAGAGTCAGCCTTGCACTATGAGAGGACGGCGGATTTTCCGCCGTCTTTTTTTTCTGGAACGGTTAGCAAATACGGATTTCATTCTGTAATTATAGTAGATCGGGAAAACCCCGACACAAAATAACGGAGGCTGATATATATGAAGTGGTTCAATAATCCTGAGACGCTGGAAGACCTGAAAAAGCAATACAAGAAGCTGGCCTTTCAAAATCACCCTGACCGGGGCGGCAAAACTTCGGATATGCAGGAGATTAACGCTGAGTATGAAGCGCTGTTCTCCCGGCTGAAAGATACCCACAAAAACGCAGAGGGCGAGTTTTACACGGCACGGACGGCCACGACCGAGACGGCCACGGAGTTCATGGACATCATCGAAAAGCTGATTCACATGGAGGGCATCGAGATCGAGGTGTGCGGTTCCTGGGTGTGGGTCACTGGCGACACCAAACCACACAAGGAAGAGCTGAAAGCCCTGTCTTTCCGGTGGAGCAGCAACAAATCCGCGTGGTATTTCCACCGCGACGGATACAAGAAGCGGAGCAAGAAGTCTCTGACACTGGACGAGATCAGGGGCTACTACGGCAGCGAGAAGATTGAAAAAGAGGGCGGCGGGAAAATCGCGGTTGCATAACAGATTGGCGGGCTGGGAAAACCTGGCCCGTCTTTTCTTTTTCGGAAAATTTTACTGAATGGTTAGCAAATGATTGGAACAGTCTGTAATTATAGTGGGAGGTGGTCAAGTCCATTGAAGTGCTACTACTTGGGCGATAAGAAAATCACCGAAGCGGAGGCCAAAGAGATCGAGGCCAAAAACCGCGAGATTTTAAGAGATGGAACGGTCGAGGAGCTTTTGCAAATTCGATTCATTATTTGTTTGGAGGAATGAAAGATGGAACACACATTTAAGATCGAAAAGGAATTGAAGATCACGACGGAGAACATCGTGGACTGTGCACTGTCCTGCGAGGCCGGCGGCTTTGACTACTGGGGCGAGCTGTGCAGCGATGAGAAGGACTACGAGGCGGCGAGACAGCGGCTGACGGAGAGAGAAAAGGCCGACATAAAGCCCTGCTATGAGGACGTGCTGGCCGAGATTCTGGAGAGCGGCGGCAAGCTGACCGTGTACGACCGTGAGGATGACAAAGACCACGAGCTGACGATGGAAAAACTTCTGAACGGCTGGAAAAAGTACGTGGAAGATTATAACGCGGACGACTTTGACGAGTACGACGCAATTTCTGCTGACTGTATCATGCAGTATGCGATTTTCGGCGAAGTGATTTACGGCTGATAAAAACGGGCTGGCCTGGTGGCTGGCCCGTTATTTTTTGCCGGTTAGGTTAGCAGGATTGAAAAACCGTCTGTAAATATAGTGTAAGGGGCAATGCTCCAAGCAACAAAGTAAATTAACGGAGGTTGAAAGAATGAAACGCTATGCAGTTTGTATCACTGATGATGACGGAGGTACTGGTGAGATGGTTTGTACGGCGAAGAATAAGACAGAGGCAAGAGCCGCAGGCCGCTTGTATATCCGTCAGTGGCAACTCCCCAACGGGAAGATCGAGTATATCCGGGAGTTGGCAGAGGGTGAAGAGGCCGTTAAGTTTGGCCGTGCCGCTGGCTATTGATAGGAGGAGGTATCGTGACGATGGTGGAAATGTATGTGACCGATAGCCTGTTCCTGGATGCTGAGAAAATCAGTGAGAAGGTTTTTATTGTGCATCTTTCCAACGGGAAAGAAATCCGGGTTGAAAAGGATGCGGAATATGTCAACGAAACCGGAAGAAGTCAACCTGGATGTGGAAAATCGACGAGCAGTTTTTTTGATAAGGACGAATATGCACTGAATTACCTCAAAAAGCTGCTGGTGGAGAAGTTGACCGGCAAGCGGATTATCCTTCATTCCAAGCGGAATGCGCCCGACATTTGCGGCGTGGATGGCCGTGCCTGCCGTGCCCGTGGAAAATGCAACACCGCCTTGTGCAGTTATTGCCCAGTGGCGGAAAAGTTCTTTGCAGATCGGGACGGCGTGGAGCTGATTTATGCAGTCTGAGGAGAGTGGGCGATTTTCGCCCACTTTTCTTTTTTTTTTTTATTGAGCGGTTAGCAAAACTTATTTTGTTTCTGTAATTATAACAGGAGGCGATAAAATGAGTATCAGAAAGAATGCGAACATCGAAGGGCTGGAGAAAATGGCCGCTGGCTTTTTGCAGTACCGTTATGAAATTTATCTCCGTACCAGAAAAATCCATAACGCCGACTGGAACGAGGAGACACCCGACTGGATTTTCTATAACGGCGCGTGCAAGATGATCGAAGCCTTTGGCGGCGAGTGGCGGAGAAATTATCGCGGCGGCGAGAGCGACGAGGAAAAGGGAGATCCCAAGAATTATAGTCACTGGGTCATCTTCCCGAATGATGAGCGCTGTCAGCGGCTGAATTTCGATGCGTGGAATTAAACCAAAGAGGAAGGACTTTGCCCTTCCTCTTTTTTTTTTATTTCGCGGTTAGCAAATTTGCCTTTCTTTCTGTAATTAAAGTAGAAAGTCAAAATAATGGAGGAATGACACATGACAACAAAACTGATTTTCACGCCATCCAGGAGCTGAGAGAGAAATACACCCCGAAAATGCGAGGTATCGTCTCCGGCGAGGAGGCCAAGACCATCTACGAAGTGCTGGAAATTGATAAGCGTAACAACATCGAGCTTCAGAATATCCGGGATATGGTGGTCATGATTTACGGCCAGTGGTTTGATAAATCACGTGACCAGTATCTGGAGGATAAGAAGAAGGGCGTGCAGGCGGTTGATAAGTCTGCGGAGTATCTGGATGCAATGAGCGCCATCATCTGCGTCATCGACTATGAGAAATTTAAGAGAGGAATGGGAGTATAAAAATTTGGGGAGGGCGGTTAGCAAATCGTTCTCCCCTTCTGTAATTATACCAGGAGGTGCAATATGCAGGCGTTTACTAAAATTGAAATCAAATGGGTGATCGACGAGCTGGAAGCAGAGATGAAGCAGTTGAAATCCCTGAGCGCAGTAGAAACTGGGGTTGCACGTTCCCTGTATATCCTGCGGGCCGAACAACTGGACGTTATCTCTGGGGCTACGTGCGGCTATCGAAGCCGGAGACAAGCGCATTGAGATCAAATATTAAGGAGGAAGACAAAATGGCACAATGTACGAGAGAGCAGGTTGATCGCTGGAATGCAAAACTGAGCAACGGGTTCCGGCTTGATCTGGAGCGCTTCATCATCTGGAATGACAAGGTGGCTACGCGCTCCATCGAATTGCCGGACGGCAAAGTGCTGAAGGCTGACATCGGATGGACTGAGGTACGCGAGGAGCCGAGATTGGGTTGTTTCTATCAGAAGACTATTGGCATGATGCCGCGCCTTTCCCTTTCCCTGTGGACTCCGAGCAGCACGCCGGGTATGTGGTGTAGCCGTGGCCTGGGTGCCGTGGTAAAGATCACCGACAACATCTACCAGAAACGCAACTGGAACGAGCTGGCAAAGTTCACCGCTGAATGGGACGAAAAGTGCCTGCTGGAAGAGGCCAAAAAGCATATGGCCGAGCTTCAGAATGATGTGGTAGCCTAAAAAGAGGCGGAGGGATTTTTCTCTCCGTCTCTTTTCTTTCTTTTGGTTAGCAACAAAGTAAATCATTCTGTAAATATAATAGGAGGCGATAAAAAAATGAGACAAGCACAAATGACAAGAAATGAACGGCGGTATTACCGCAAGAAGATAATCGAGCAGCGGCTTATGGGGCTGGGAGTTCTGGCCTGCTGCGCTCTGGTGCTGTGGATGTGCTCCACCGGCGTAACCGTAGAAGATCGAGACGGCACGGCGGTTGTACTGCTGGCTCCGCTGGGGCTGTGGTTGCTGTTCTCTAAGCAGATTCTGATTTACTGAGGAGGCGAGAAGATGGGCTGGACAAGCTATCATGCGACGCATTATAAGCCAGGTGGATCTATCGACCGAAAAGCAGAATGTGATGAGTATTTCATGGGCGGGCTGAATGTTGGTCATTATCAGATTCTGAAAAAGCGCAATGGTTGGCTCTGTTTATTACGCAGCAGTCACTACAAGGTTATGTCGGAAACCTAAGCGCTAACGGGGGACTTATGAGAACACTCGAATGTTCTTTTGGGCGGCGGTGTTTCTGAAAAAACAAATACCAAGGATTTTTTAACTTCTATTACAAAGATATGTCCGAAGATATGTTCTCAGGGGCTTACGATTGTCCGTTATCTATCCTGAATCTGTTATCCCCGGCCGAATTGAAACGCGCTGTCCTGGCGGAAAGTGAGGCTCAATATGGAACAGGACGGACCGACCGCTAAATCAACTCAGGAACGCGGATTCAGTTCCGCCACGGTGACGATCTGGGAGTATGAAAGCACGCGCCGGCCTATCAGTTCAAACGCCCGTTTTGGTTGAATCTGTCAAATACATTCCGGCGGATGACGGGCAGTTGAAAATGACATTGGGGAGATCTCATCGATGGTCTTCCTATTTTTTATTGGATAGGTTAGCAAAATATAAAAGCCGTTTGGCGTGAGAATCCGCGAGAATGAAACGCCAGTTATCGTTTGATTCAATTCGATACTGGTCATCACGGGGTTTGAGGCAGCGCTGGAATTTGAGAAGAGACAGGCGCCATCCTCTCCTGTTTTTTTTTTGGACAAGCAACGAAGTTAGCAATTTTTCAAAACCTGAGAAATGGATAGCCTGGTACAAAAAGATAGTGGAGGTGCTGAATATGAAAACCTGCAAAATCTGCGGACGTTCTTTCGATGAAGAAAGTTTTGAAGGTGTTGTTGTCAATGAGGGCATAGACAATGAATACCATGTTTGTTGCGATTGTGTCCCGTCCGAGTGTAACAACGGACATATTATTTCCTGTGAAGCCTGCGGTTCGTATTTTTCGGCGGATAAACTGCACGACGAAGAGATCGAGGGGCATTCCTTTACCGCGTGTCCGGCCTGCGGGAAAGATGTGGTAGAGGGGTTGAGCCGTGCAGAATTTGAAGATGAATACTTTTGCCCAAGATATTCTGTTGTTGTTCGTCAATTCGACGGTTCAGTTCGTGGATATGTCGTGAGCGCAAATGGTCGCCATGAGGTCATGAAGCGGCTGTTGGAAAAACTGGACTTCAACTATATCGCAGAGGTATCCATTGGGGAAATCCTTGTGAAGGAGGACGAGTTTTAATGTACATGAGCAAAGAGAAGTTCGATGAGATCAAGGCCAAGTATAGCACCACCATTGTGGTGGATGCTGATGTGGGCGAGGCTCTGGCTTTTGTCCAGGACTTGCTGGAGGCTGAGGCGGACGCAATCAAAAACCGCGAGCCGCACGCAACTGCATCTATCGGACGCCTGAATGAAGCCGCCTATGAAGTGTTCTCCATCTCCAACGAGATCGACGCCGGGGAATTTGATGACGGCAAATAAAAAATAGCCTCCCGGTTAGCAAAACTGGGAGGCTATCTGTAATTATAGTACAAGCACAAGCAACCAACTTTAAGGAGGATGACAAAATGAGCGCTGCTAATTTCTGTACCATGAGGGACTTCCCTTTGTTCGCCAAGGATTACCATGAGGACGCCAAGCGCTGCCCGGAATGCGGAGCAATCCTGAGCGCAGATGCTACGGAGTGTGAGTTCTGCGAGTGTAACGAGCTGGAAGACTACCAGTATTTTGATGAGTGTGCGGCCTGCGATGACAATGAGATCATCGGCGCAGCGCTGGACATTTTAACTATGAGCTGATGTTCCACGAAGTAAGCTCCAAAGCGGATACTATTCTGGTGTCCAATTCTATGTGGAAATCAATCACGATCTGACAGAAGATCAGGACTATTCCAACGATGACTGCCATTACTATTTTGACTGCTGTCGGAGTGTAGCCTATCGGAAGTATGCGTCTGAAGTTCGGAAGATCAACCGGAAGCTGGCCGAGTTTGCCAAGGCATATGGATTCCAGGAATATGTGTGTACTGCCAGATTTTCAAATGGTGAGGCGTGGTATCAGCTTGCCTCTAATCCCCGTGCCCGCTTGAAATCTGTCGTGGCCTAATAGATTGCCCGCCGTTTTTACGGCGGGCTTTTTATTTTAGAGGTTAGCAAAACTCGCCCTGGCTCTGTAATTATAGTGAAGCAATTCTAAACAACTTTTTGAAAGGACTTGAAGAGATGAACAATACCAACGAGCAGAAGACCTATGTATGCAAGCGGGCCAGAATGTGCAGCTTCTTGATCGAGAAGGGTTTCACCCCTTACAAGGTGGCTCCCGACCGGGACAATCCCATGTACGATGTCTTTCTTTTCACCGCGTCCCCTAAGCTGTACGAGGCTGTGATGGAATATATCAATAACCGTGCGGAGAGAGGAGCTAACAAATAATGAAGGTTTTTGTATTGATAAATGAGCAGGATACTGACGCGAGCAATCAGTCCACCGTCCAGCTGTTTCTGAATAAGGAAGCAGCTCAGGCCGAGATGCGCAAGCAGTTTAAGGCCGAGCTTCCGTCCTGGAATGTTGATGCTGAAAACCTGACTGACGACCAGGAATGCGAGTGCGGCGAGGATACCGCAGTCATTCGCAATGACCCCGATTCCACCAACTGGCGGATTGAGGAACAGGAGCTGGATGTACAGGTGGCCGTCCGTGTTGCCGGCGCTCTGGTTCAAGAGGTTTATTCTAACGCCGATGTGGGCGTCGATGTGTATGATCTGGATGTTTCCGACTTCCCGGACGAAGGGGAACAGGAAGCGGCAGACCAGAAAGAGGCCGAGCTGGATGAGCTGGTCAAGTCTCCCGGCTGGCGTGCTGTTTGGTAAGAAGCCATTTTTATAAGGAGGAACATATGAGCATTACTTATGATGTGTCCAAGCAGAAGGGCAGTTCCCGCTGGTATCCCCACAAGATCGAGACTCCCAAAGGTGCCCGCTGGCCCACTGGGAGATAAGAAGCAGGCGCTTCATGCCGCCGCCGAGTTGATGGGGGTGAGCTACCCCGAGTATATGGAGTTGAGGAGGAAGAAAGGATGCGCGTAAACTACACCCCTGAAGAGATCGCAGAGATGCACGACCGTAACGAAAACTTCAACGGAACACGTGCTAACTTTTCCAAGATCAAGCTCTACCAGGCCGTCAAAAGCGACCTGGTGGAGTTTATGAATATGTGCGATGACGTGCGGATGATCGACGGGTATGACCCGAACATGAAAGAGAAGCACGCCATTCTCTGGCTGGACTTCTCCCCTGCCGCTACCCTGAACAAGGAAGAAACGGCAGCTCTTACAGCCATCATGAACAAGGCCGACGGCACGGTGATTTCTGCCGTTGATGGGCACGTCCGCATTTCCTTTGATATCAACGATATTTGGGATAATTAAACAGACGGTTAGCAAAACGCAGTTCTTTTCTGTAAGTATAGTAACCGGAGAAAAAACAAACGAGAACAAAATTTAGGAGGTACGTAAAAATGTCTGCGAATGTTGAGAGTATGTTCTATGCTGGACGCGAGAAGCCCTGGCACGGCCTGGGTACTCAGGTTGAGGAAGCGCCGACCAGTGCCGATGCACTTCGGCTGGCTGGTCTGGACTGGACTGTGCAACGCAAGCCTATTCAGGTTTGCGGCGGGCGCAAGGTGGATAACTTCTTCGCTAATGTGCGGAGCAGCGACGGCGCGGTGCTGGGCGTGGTCAGTGACCGGTATCAGGTGGTGCAGAATGCGGAGGCATTTGCGTTCACCGATGCTCTGATCGGCGGAGAGGGTCAGGTTCACTATGAGACGGCGGGAAGCCTTATGGGTGGCCGGAAGATTTGGCTGCTGGCAAAACTGCCCGATACGGAAATCGTCGGTGATAAGACCGAACCGTATCTGTGCTTTTCCAATACCCACGACGGCAGCGGCGCTATCCGCGTATGTATGACACCTATCCGGGTGGTTTGCAACAACACTCTGAACATCGCACTGAGCGGCGCGAAGCGTGCGTGGTCTGTCCGGCACACCGGTGACATCCAGGCCAAGCTCCAGGAGGCGCGGATGTGCCTGGACATGGCGAATAAGTACATGGACAAGCTGGCCGTGTACGCCGACCAGATGGCGAACAAGACCGTCACCGATGAGCAGATCACCAAAATTCTGGACGAGATGTTCCCGGCCACGGAGGATATGAGCGAGCGTGAAAAGCGGAACGCGACGAAAGCCCGTGAAGAGTACATGATCTGCTACTTCGCGCCGGACATTCTCAAGTTCAAGGGGACTGCCTGGGGCGCACTGAACGCGATGAGCGACATGGTTGGGCATACCGCTCCCCGCCGCATGACCTCCAACTACCAGGAGAACAACTGGGGCCGGATCATGGACGGCCACGCCATGATGGACAAGATGGCCTCCCTTCTGGCAGGGGTTGGCGCACGATAAGAACAGAACGAGACGGGATGGAGAAATCTATCCCGTCTCTTTTTTTGGTTAGCAAAATTACAGGACGATTTGTAAATACAGTGTGGAGGTGAGTATATGAAACTCATAAACCGACGGCTGATGCTTGTCAAATATCAAAAACAGAAAGATGTTGACCGGTTAGATACCTGTTTGAAAATGTGCTGTCTCCCTCATGTAATTTTCAAAGAGTATGAATTTGTTGGCGGTGGCGCTCTTTGGAAAATCTACATTGATCGTGGAAGCCTTACTTGGAAACAGGTTATGGCCGAGGTCAATAGAGTCCATGCTACCAAATTTGAGTTTATTAACGATGGTTCATATATTCAAGACGGGAGGCTCTATACTCCCTTATATTTATTCAAAAGTGAGGTGTGTTTATGTTACGGCCTGGACGTTACAAATCTGAGCATGATGGCAATGTCTTTCAAGCCTATCGGTATGTTATGGAAGTCAAGGAAACCGCGAAGTCCTATATCTTCAAGCTGCTGGAAGTTGAGAACCGATACGCCGACGATCATATCGAAATCATGTTTGGCGGCAAGAAGCGGATTGTTCTTCCCAAGGATAAGCCTTGCCGTCATGCAATGCGAGTGTGGAGCGACCACGACTTCACGATTTACCCCTTCCAAGCCGGCGTCCCGTTCTACTTCGAGAAGGAGGATGTAGCATGAAAATCCCCAAGTATGTTTATGAGCTGGTGGAGCTGGGGCGGTTACGTCCCGCTCCTTTGGATGAGCAGGCCAATTCGAGTATTGCAGGCCAGGGTGAATATGGATATATGTTCCGAGTCTATCGGAAGAGTAACAGTCAATCCAGCGGAGTGTTTATTGCCGAGGTGGAACGTATAACAGCCTGGGCGCGACGGGAGTACGCGGAATCCAACATTCATACATACCGCTGGTACACTGATAAAGAGCACCGTAAACCTTGCTACAAACGGGATTATGCACTGGTGACGATCACTGACCCAGTTGCACAGCAGCTGGAAAAGTTGATTGCTTTGGTTAGCAAGAAACACTAACGGTCTGTAAATGTAGTGAGGAGGTGGTCAGTGTGTTTCGGGTTATCATCGCCGGAGGGCGAGGCTTTAATGACTACCAGCTTTTGAAAGCGACCATGGATAAACTGCTTTGTAACATTACGGATGATATCACTGTCGTTTGTGGACAGGCTAAGGGCGCTGATACGCTGGGTGAACAATACGCCATGGAAAAGGGATACGCTATTGACTACTACCCCGCTCAGTGGAAACTGTACGGCAAGCGAGCTGGATACCTACGCAATGAGCAGATGGCACAGAACGCCGACGCTCTGGCCGCATTTTGGGACGGTGAAAGCCGTGGCACCAAGAGCATGATCGAGCTTGCCAAGCGGTACGGTTTGAAAGTGCGGGTCAAGCGATATTAAGGAGGCAGAAATATGATGAGAGTTGTTTTTAACGATTTACGGCGGGAGACTTTCTTATCCGTTGGGGATGTTATCCAGATTGACGCCCAGTGCTCCAAGATCAACGGACGTTACACAAATGTCTGGATGCTGGTACTCCGTGATGGCTCTTGCCGCTCTTTCCCTCAGAGGCATTATACCATCCACCGCGTAGAGATTTAACGGGAGGCAAGATTATGAAAATCGAAGTTATATCTCCAACTGCGCAGGATTACGAAAAATTCAATGCCGTCGGAATGAACGCCGAGGCGTGTCTGGCAGACCGTGTAAAGCTGATATGCCAGGATGACGCCGGACACGTGGCAGAGTCTTTCATGAAACAGGATGAGTTCGACCGGCTGGGGCTGGCCTATATCGAACAGCACGCAAAGCTGGAACACTCTGAGGTCTGCGACGAGTGGTTTATGAAGTGTTCTCAAAATTCCTGGTACAACGATCTGGAACGCAATCCTGAAAAAGTCATCAAAGTCATGTTCGTCGGCATCGAAGACGGAACAGGCCGAGAGGTTTACCGGGGTATCGAGACACATCGTTACTATCTGCGTGAGGTACACGCTCACCAGCTTTTTGCCAAGTGGTATGTGTGCGGAGAGCGCCGGGTGCCGGAGGATGGTAGCGAGCCAAGACCCAATCTGATTTTCCAACTGGGGGATCAGACGGAGAAGGTCGTGTATGACGACTGGAACGGCGTTGCTGCCTACAAGAATCAGTTCAACAAAAACTTCCGAGAAAAGGTTAGCAAATAGTAGTTTCATTCTGAAAATGTAGTGGTCTGGGAGGCTCCACTATAAAAAAGCCTCACCCCATAAAGTGAGGTGGCTGATATGGAAATCCTCTTTGGGCTTGTCATCGTGGCCGTGAAGCTGACTTTGGAACACGTGGCCGTGAGGCACGCCAACAAATACTCCGATACCGTTGTTCGTAGATACAACAAAAAATGAAAGTGAGGAAGAAAGATGAGTTTGATGGAGAAGTTCTCCGCCGTCGAAATCAAGGCGGACAACAGAATTTCCGAGGATGACAAGGCGTTTTGTCTCCGCCAGCAGGAAGCCTTTGATAAGGCTGGGCCGGCGCTCCAGAAGGTTGCTGAGGCGATGGCCGCAGCCAAGGCAGAGCAGGCTGGAATCCTGACCGCAGACGACGACTTTATCGACCGGTATGTGGGAAACGATTGTGACGTAGACAGTGTTTACGTCACCATGAAGAAGAGAAACCGCACATTCATTTCGGCTGTCGTCAATTATTTCAGCCGCAAGTACAGTGTTGAGCTGGACAAGAGCAAGATTGAGGAACATCTCATTCCCACTGGCCCGAAGGAGCCGGATTTGCCCTGGGGCGGATATCGGAACATGACCGAAGACGAGATCGCCTCCTATCGGGAAAAGCTGGACGCCTATAAGGTTGAAAAGAATAAGTTTGAACAGTCCTTGCGTACTCTCCCTCTCCGGTATGAACAGGTTGTGGATGAGATCTTTGTACAGCTGGGCGGATTCTCATTCCAGGAGCGAGCCATGAATGAGTTTCTTCGGTTGTGTTGGGACGCGTCTCATCACAGAAACTGGAGTTCCGATCAGTATGTGGAAGAGTTCGAGATCAAGAACGATGTGCTCCGCCTGACCGGATCGTGGGTATATTGTGATGAAAACAAATGGATGAGCAGTCCTGTCCCTGAGTATAAGCCCAGCGAGTCCCTGAAAACCATTCTGAATGCGCTGGCACACTATGAGACTGGGAAGTTCAAGGACGGCGCAAATTGGTTCCCGGAGCTTTTCAAGTACGATACCAAGGAAAACCAGTTTGAGATCGCGTACATGAGCAAGGTCAAAAATATCAAGCTGTTCAAAAATGGCCGTGTGGATATCAAGTTCCGCAGTGTCGCTTTTGTCCAGGAGTTTGTGGGACAGTATTTGAGGAGGAACCCGGCATGAAACTGACAAAGAAGCAGCTCTCCGCCCTACAACGGATTGTAGGGCGGGAGCAGACCCGATATGACGAAATCCAGTCGGAGGCTCTGGCTGGTGTTCATCCCAGCGAGAAGCATTTTGCCATAACAGATGGAACTATGGTGGTGCTGTTTGCGGAACAGCCCGAGGGAATCCTCGTAGGTGATCGGACGGAAACGTATGATAAATACGTTCAGGACTATCTCAAGGACGCGAACGCTTCGTTGGTTGTTTCGCCGCCCACTGTGGATGATTGCAAAAAGATCATCCGTGAGTGGAGAGGTATGAAGAATTTGGGGAAGCCTCTTTCCCCGAAGATTACCGTTACCACCGAGGATGAGAACGGCGCTCCTATGACGAGCTATTTCGACGCTTATCGCTATCTGGATATCTTGGAGTCTGTCGGGCCGTATCGTAACATCTATATGGGGAGCAGCGACACAATGCGGACGCCGTACCCGTGTCTGCTGGTGTATAAGCGGTGTGGACGTGACGAGCGAGATAGTGTCAACTGGGACGAGCCGGCATTTCTGCTGCCGTGCCGTCCTTGACAGGAGGAGGATGTTATGAGTTTTGAAGACGCACTTGAAAAGCTCTTGTCTCTGGGCATCTATAAATGTCTCGCAGAACGAGTTTTGAGAACTGTTTGCAAAACAGGAAGAAGCATGGACGTTATGGTAGGGAACGAGATTTATTGTATCAATGCGGTATATTCGGGTGAGAGACGCGAGGATACGAAATTCTGGGGACTTGCTACAAGCAACTATACTTTCGATGTGGGGAGAGTTTGACATGACCAGACGGAAAGTGATTTTCTGGAACGATCTGAATGACAGCTATATCGTTTCCGAGGAATATAACGGCGACAAGGCTGAAATGGAACGCTTCGGCCTTGGAGCCTGCGACCATACTTGGCCTGAGTTTATGGAGGCTATGAGCAGTGTGAGCAACATGGCGGACTTCCTCAAGGTGATCTCCTACATCACTGCCAGTTACCATGCTACTGTCAATGGCGTGCCTCTCCCGGAGCAGGCCAATAACCTGCCTGGGTCACGGCTGAATGTCGCCCATAGCCATAAGGAGCTGTATAACTTAGTTGGCGACATGGATGAGGTGTGGGAGGTCAAGCGGAATATCTCTGGCGCTCATCTGCTGGACGTGTCCACCATCGCTCCCAAGCCCAAGCAGGTCTGGGACGGAAAGGAAGTCATAGATGAGGATGACTTCGACTACGCCACCGCAAAGCCCGGTGACTTTGTGACTCAGGCCGTAGTGGACAATGCAATGGATTGTCTGCCACCTGTTTGTATGAGTGCCCGGTGTTCTCAGATGGGCGAGCCGTACTCCAGCAAGCTGGATGAAAAGACCGGCGAATGGCGGAGCATCTATGCCACCTTCCGTAAGGTCGGTGGAGAGTGGCCGAATGGTATTTGGGAATACTGCGGTCACTGCTTCCGGGGTGAAACGGTGGAACGGGGCAAAGAAATGGCTCATATCCAAAATCTTCTCGCTACTATTGAGAGATGAGGTTAGCATCCGTCGTCTCCCGCCTTAATTACAGACGGGAGACGAAAATTTTGGAGGTGTTAATTTTGAAACGGTTTAAGGTGCAAACCGCAGGCGGCCACACTTTGCTGCTCTACTATCCCACCCAAGAGAAAGCCCAGGAGAGCTACCCGGACGCCACAATTACGGAACATACCGACCAATCTCATGTGGAGTACATTGAGCGGATGCTTGCTGCCGCCAACGATTGTAAAACGGCGGAACGCAAAGGTTCTACCGTTTATCTTCTCAGGTTTAATACGTCGGCGGGCATCTGTTTGGCGATGCTTTCCCGAGATATCAGCGACGGAATGTGGTACGACTTGTGCCAGTATCAATTCTGGAAATCCGGGGCACTGGTCGCTCCAATCACTAAGACCCTATCTAATCCGGCTGCGTTTTGTAAACAGTTTCTTTTCCCGAAGTCGGAATACCAAGTGCTTTGTGCTGGCGGCAAGCTCCCAAAGCCGGAAGAAATCAGAGGCGTTAGGAAATTCGCTTCTGTCCCTTTTGAGGGAATATGTCAGTGCCAGCTATTCCTAAAAGGTGACGACTTATATATCAAGCATAACGACTACTTTTCGGAAACGCACTCCACCGGAAAGATTGATCCGCGCACCAACATGGAGGAACGGGTGCTATATATTTGCCACGCATGGCTGAGGATTACCAATTTTGTACCATTGGTAAAACTCCTGAACGACGTGGAAATTTCTGCCACAGTTTGGCCTATGCTTCGGGACTTCCACCAATGGCCGGCAGGTGAATATAACATGGAGTGGAACCGCTTTTTGGAGGGTGTAGCGAGGGCTACAAGAAACTATCTGAGCAAAAAGGAGGCAGGTTATGGAACAAAGAACCTGTAATATCATCATGTGCTGCAAAGGGCATTGCAAACTCGCGGGCGAAAATGCTCCGCCGTTGGAGGCCATCGCTGCATACATGAGCGCTGAGTGCGCTTGTCCGAAGGAAGACTACACCGGGAAGCTGATGGAAACGATTTTGAGAGAGGCGCTGTTTGATTATATGGCGGGCGCGGACAAGCCCGGATATGAGCTGCGCCAGCTTCTTCAGCAATATGCCACACATGACCCCGATCTTTCGGAGCGTATCTACACCCTATTCCAGTTAGCCAAAGTGAGAGATGATAACAGGTATGTCAATGGGTTTACGGATAAATTGCTCCGGCAAAGTGAGATTGATCTTGGAGCCTCCAGAGACAGTATGCCCTGTCTTTTGGATGAAAAGAAGATCGTCAATTATCCTTGTTCTCGCGCCTGCCCGCTTTTTGGAGACTGCGTTACAAAGTGGTATCAGGTAAGATAAAGAGCCTGACCGGTTAGCAATCCCCCTTTTCTTTCTGTAATAGAAGTGAGGGGCGCGGTTCTGAGAGGACTCCGCACAAGAAAAGCCTCTCTCCAGAAAAAAAAGATAGAGCAGGTGAAAGAATGAAGTATCAATACCTTAATGAACCGATTCCTCAGGAAGCCCGACAGGAGTTGAACGACAAGATCCTCTATTTGGTAGACCAGGATTTGGCCGAACAGTCTGGGATCTCCCGCGAGGATATCTATAATGCTTATACCGGAGACGGTGGATTGCATGGCCTGAAACGCTCTGACTTTGCCAACTATCATGAGTATGCGGAGGCTAAGAAGGAGATCGAGAACGGTCAGTTCTTTACGCCTCCCGCTCTTTGCCAGTTTATCATGGAGGCACTGTCCCCTGCTATGGACGAAACGGAAGCAGACCTTACCTCTGGCATCGCCAACTTCTGTAACTTCATGCCGTTGGAGGCAAACTTCTACGGCTGCGAGTTGGATATCAAGTCCCACAAAGTAGCGCACTACCTTTACCCCGCCGCTAATCTGGAACATCGTGATATCCGTTTCTATCAGCCGAATATGCGGTTTGACTATGTAGTGGGCAACCCTCCGTTCAATCTGAAATGGGAGACGGAGGGTGGCGAGATCATCTCTCAGATGTACTACTGCCTGAAAGCGGCGAAGCTGCTGAAGCCTCTGGGCATTATGGCGATTGTGGTGCCGGCGTCTTTCCTGGCCGACGAATATTTGGACGGCGCGAAAATTTCCGAACTGGCAAAAGATTTCTCTTTCCTGGGTCAGGTCTCCATCCAGAAGGATGCGTTCAAATCTCTTGGCGTGGATAGCTACGCTACCAAGATACTCTTTTGGCAGAAGAATCTGGACACTGCTGACAAGGGAGAACCTTATGCTCTGAACAGCGCCAACTGGTTCAATCTGACCGACATGAATAACGCGGCAGGACTGCTTGAGATCGTCCGTAAGGAAGTCGTTGCCCCGGCCAGAGAGCGGATGCGGAGCAATAGTGCCCGCGTTAAGCTGGCGTCGATGGGTGGAAGCGATAATGCGTTCGAGTATGAAGTGCGGAAGCTGATGTTCCATATCAAGTCCAACCCCAAACTGATAGACAAATATGCCAAGTGTCAGGAATATCTCTACAAGTTCCGCCATCAGGAACAACCCAAGGATATGAAGTATGAGGAATGGGCAAAAATCCGTATTACGGAAGCTAAGGTACTGGCCTATCTTCGTCGTGTTATCAAGTCTCAGCATAAGAAGCCCAGCCAAGATGTGGTACGACTGGTCAAGCAGGATGGAGGGCTGATTTACAAAGGGTACAGCAAAAAGGCACAGAACAGCATGAGCGACGGCATGAAACAGTTCGTTCCCTTCTATGCCCTTGCCTCTGGACAAGCGGATGATACAGGTCTTGAACAGTATGCCCGCCTTATTCGTCGTAAGCAGCGCGACTATGAGCGAGAGACGAAACCTTTTACCGAGATGGAACAGGACGCCGGGATCGCTCAGTTCCTGGATGACTTTACCGTTTATGACAATGAGAACGAGGAGTGGATTCACCTCAACGATACCCAGAAGCACGATCTAAACCTCGTTCTTCAGAAACACTATCATCTGTTACAGTGGGAACAGGGCGGTGGCAAGACGCTGGCCGGCATCTCCACAGGCCGATATCGGATGGAGCGCCAGGGCACTCGCAACGTGTGGGTGGTGTCCACTGCTATCTCTATCAAGAACAACTGGGATCTGGTATTCAAAAACTACGGCATGACCAACTACCGGATGATAAAGTGCCTTGCTGATCTTGACAAAGTACAGGACGGGGAGTTCGTTATCATCACCCTGAATATGCTTACCAAATACCGTAAGCAGATCAAGCGTCATATCAAAATGCGGAACCAGAATGTGTGCTTAGTATTCGATGAGTCCGACGAGATGACCAACCCGGACAGCAAGCGCACAAAAGCTGTGTTGGATTGTTTTCGGAGGGTACGGTTTAAGCTGGAAATGACCGGTACTGTCACCCGAAACAACATCTCTGAATGTGCGCCTCAGCTGGAGCTGCTTTATAATAACTCTTACAATATGCTCTCCTGGGCAGAAGACCTGTATCGCTATGAGAAGGATGACGGCGAGGAATTTCTGAACTGTTCGAGTAATCCTTACTACGGCCAGCCCTTCCCTGCTTATAAAGCTGGATATAGTCTGTTCGCTGAATCCCATCTGCCCGAGCGGATTACCGTTTTCGGAGTGGGTAAGAAAACCCAGGACATTTACAACGCAGACGTTCTGAACAAACTTCTCTCTTACTCGGTCATTACACGGACTTTCGCGGAGATTACCGGCAAAGAGATACGGCGACTTCATCAAATCCCAGTTTCATTCGCTCCTGCAGAGCGTGAAGTCTATCAAAAGGCCATGGAAGAGTTCTTCACCATGCGCCAGCGGTACTTCGCCCTTACCGGGAACAGCCGCAAGGATAGCATGATGGCGCTGATCCAGCAGATTACTCTGCTGCTCCGTATTTCTGCTGCACCCAACACTGTGGTGGAATACGACAGCCCAAATACGCCGGTCAAAATTCGGAAGGTTTGTGACATGGTGGGCGAATGGGAGGATGAGATTGTGGTTATTGGTGTACGCCATAAGAACGTGGTGGAAGCATACGCCAATGAAATCCGCAGAAGATTCCCGGAGCGGAAGCTGTTTGTCGTAACCGGATCTACCACCACTCTGGCCGGACGCCGGAAGCTGAAAAACACTCTGAAAGAAAGCGGGAACGGCATTCTCCTTTGTACCCAGCAGTGTCTCCCCTCCTCTGTCAACTTTGAGTTCGTGAATAAGGTTATCATTCCGGAGCTACATTACAACAATGCGCGGATGAGCCAGTTCTATATGCGGTTTGTTCGCTTTACCTCTACGGACTGGAAAGACATCTACTTTGTAACTTACTCTGGAAGCATTGAGTCTAACCAGATGCAGATGGTTCTCGCCAAGGAAAAACTGAACCTTTTCATGAAGGGTCAAGATGTGGATTTGGATGAAGTCTACGATCGTTTTGGTGTAGACTATGATCTTATGAGTTTGCTAATGTCTCGTGAAGAGGATGAAGACGGTCATTTTAAGATCTCTTGGGGCGAGCAGAAGATAAGTTAAAGAAAACCGCCCTCGTATGAGGGCGGTTACTTAGTGTGTGTATTTATTTCGGAACGCACGGAGCATCCCATTGTCCCAGGCCGTCTTAACATGACCTCTACACCATTTAGAGTAGCGGTCAAATTGGAGGGCAGCGGCTTGGGTAGACAGCCCATATGTCGATTTGATCTCAGAGGCAGAACGGATACCCATTTCTCGCATAATCGGTAATGGAGCGAGTAAATTCCATGCAAAATAGTCTGCTTCACTTTCAAACTGGTCGTAGAAGCCTCTGCTTTCAGTGTATGCAATCTCTGCCTCTTCTATGGTTTCCAGATGCCCAATACAGATATGCCCTATTTCATGGGCTAACGTCCATCGGATGCGTCCAGCATTCATTTCAGCATTATACAGTATAAGATAACGGTTTGATTCTGGATCATAATGGGTCGCCCCAGAATAGCTCTTGCATAGAACGGCCACATCCTGGACGGTACACCCCCGTAACGGTTGCCATTTCTTGGTATGTTAAGATTTTTTTTTTTTTTTTTTTTTTTTTTTTTTTTTTTTTTTTTTTTTTTTTTTTTTTTTTTTTTTTTTTTTTTTTTTTTTTTTTTTTTTTTTTTTTTTTTTTTTTTTTTTTTTTTTTTTTTTTTTTTTTTTTTTTTTTTTTTTTTTTTTTTTTTTTTTTTTTTTTTTTTTTTTTTTTTTTTTTTTTTTTTTTTTTTTTTTTTTTTTTTTTTTTTTTTTTTTTTTTTTTTTTTTTTTTTTTTTTTTTTTTTTTTTTTTTTTTTTTTTTTTTTTTTTTTTTTTTTTTTTTTTTTTTTTTTTTTTTTTTTTTTTTTTTTTTTTTTTTTTTTTTTTTTTTTTTTTTTTTTTTTTTTTTTTTTTTTTTTTTTTTTTTTTTTTTTTTTTTTTTTTTTTTTTTTTTTTTTTTTTTTTTTTTTTTTTTTTTTTTTTTTTTTTTTTTTTTTTTTTTTTTTTTTTTTTTTTTTTTTTTTTTTTTTTTTTTTTTTTTTTTTTTTTTTTTTTTTTTTTTTTTTTTTTTTTTTTTTTTTTTTTTTTTTTTTTTTTTTTTTTTTTTTTTTTTTTTTTTTTTTTTTTTTTTTTTTTTTTTTTTTTTTTTTTTTTTTTTTTTTTTTTTTTTTTTTTTTTTTTTTTTTTTTTTTTTTTTTTTTTTTTTTTTTTTTTTTTTTTTTTTTTTTTTTTTTTTTTTTTTTTTTTTTTTTTTTTTTTTTTTTTTTTTTTTTTTTTTTTTTTTTTTTTTTTTTTTTTTTTTTTTTTTTTTTTTTTTTTTTTTTTTTTTTTTTTTTTTTTTTTTTTTTTTTTTTTTTTTTTTTTTTTTTTTTTTTTTTTTTTTTTTTTTTTTTTTTTTTTTTTTTTTTTTTTTTTTTTTTTTTTTTTTTTTTTTTTTTTTTTTTTTTTTTTTTTTTTTTTTTTTTTTTTTTTTTTTTTTTTTTTTTTTTTTTTTTTTTGCACCAGATGGTCAATGAATACATGGAAGTATTCAGCGATTTTAGAAATCTTATCAATGGTGGGGCAGGTCGAGTTCTTCCACCGTCCAATGGAATACTGGCTCATACCAAGTTCGGATTCCAGTTTGTTGATTGTGATGTCATTTTCAGCACACAATTCTTTTTAATTCTTGTAAAAATTACCGATTCCATAACACAACCTCCAAACAGAGAATTTAGAATATCACGAAAATTTTCGTGGAAACTACTTGACAGCACGATTTTGTGCTGGTATAGTAATACCAGACACGAAGATATTCGTGAAATTACTTACATCATATCACACGTTTTCAGTTTCGTCAACCCGATACTTAAATGGAGGCGCTTAAAAAATGCACGTCGTAAACAGTATGGTCGCAAACTTCGGAAAAATCAATCTGGATACCAGTGCCTTGGGTATGCGGAGTGTCAGCAAAACGGATATCAAGCTCCCCTATTCCGGTGTCCTTCCTGAGCAGATGGCGGTACCCTCCAGCGCTTACGTCTATTTCAATGTGCAGTTGGTACAGGGCGTTCGGCTGGTACTGGTTGTAAAGAGTAGCGGCAAGGACATTAAGTGTCCTCTCGAAGCAACCAACGAAGAGATCGTTACCCTGTTGGACAAGTTCTTTGATCAGTCTCAAAGCGAAACTGGTATGGCTCCCTACTGGCTTTTGGCCTGTGGCAAGCACATTACATCGAGTGGCGGAAAATCAGCACCCAACCAGATCGTCTGCTGGAAATCCTCTCTACTCTGTCTATGTCGGATCTGGAGTTCTTGAAAAAGAATTTGATGGATATGCCGGCTACAGAATGAGATACGGATATGTCCCCAAAAAATTTTTTCAAATAATTTTCTTGTTTGCTATTGACATTCACGATGACCTATGGTAAGATAGCAACATGAGAAAATGATTT
>VOFJ01001768.1_pt1 | contig 55344 bp, 60 predicted proteins | sample 5384081 | NCBI WGS metagenome assembly VOFJ01 (sample SAMN12384729, study PRJNA508395) | human gut metagenome | isolation source: healthy gut I | host: Homo sapiens | reverse complement strand
GCTGCGTATAATGCTTCGTTCAATGCCGTACTGGGTAAATATAAGAGAGGTGTGATGTTCTTCATCCGCCATCGTTGGATGGTATGACCCCCTTCGTTGGCAGCTGCCGCCGTCTGTTATTTATCTGATGAGTACCACCAAGACGGGACTTGTGCCGCAGGGTGTTATCATGGTGAATGTCAGCATTTCACCGGGAAGCACGCCTCGAAGAAATGAAGTGATGGGACCGTTTGGAAAATATCCTGAAAGATACAACTGAAATAGAACACCATGCCCGGGCGTGGCAGGGTGGCATGGACTCCTGGTATATCCGGGAAACTTTTTCACGGCACAACTGTATTATCCGCTTTGAAGGACTGGCGAAACGCGGTGCGCTCGATGGCTGCCGTGGAGCCTCAATGCAATTCCAATCTTTTAAGCAAGTATTCGCTTTCCAGCCTGCCATGATTCCGGGTTACAGTATGGGTAACTCCCTCGAACTGAACCTTCGGATATGACGGGCGGTGATCTTGCTTACGTTCTATGACGCGTCCACACAGTTCCTCAATGCCTTGAACCAGCGCCCGAAGTGGCTATGGCTTATACATCCTACGCCATCAACTTCCCACAGCTCGGTAGAAGTGGATGCGCCAAATGTAGCGTGCAGAATTTCGCCAAAGCGCGGTACTCGATGCGGTAGGCAGTTATTGCGGTGGAGCATATATCTCCAACTACAACCAATACGGTAAGGTATATCGTGTAATGATGCAGGCATCGCCCGAATATCGTCTGGACGAGCAGGCATTGAACAATATGTTTGTGCGCAACGGTACGGAAATGGCTCCGGTGAGCCAGTTCGTTACACTGAAGCAGGTACTGGGACCGGAAACGGCCAACCGTTTCAATCTCTACAGCACCATCACAGCCAATGTGAATCCTGCCGACGGTTACTCTTCGGGGTGAAGTGCAGAAAGTGATTGAAGAAGTGGCCGCAGAATCGCTTCCGATAGGCTACGGATACGAATATGGCGGTATGGCACGCGAAGAAGCAAGCAGCGGTGGTGCGCAGACGGTTTTCATCTACGCCATCTGTATCTTCCTGATCTATCTGATTCTGGCCTGTCTCTACGAAAGTTTCCTCGTACCGTTTGCCGTTATCTTCTCCGTACCGTTCGGATTGATGGGCTCGTTCCTGTTCGCCAAGATACTCGGACTGGAGAATAACATCTATTTGCAGACGGGTGTGATCATGCTGATCGGCTTGCTGGCCAAGACGGCTATTCTGATTACGGAGTACGCCATCGAACGCCGCCGCAAAGGGATGGGCATCGTAGAATCGGCCTACTCTGCCGCACGAGGTCCGCCTGCGTCCTATCCTGATGACGGTGCTGACAATGATCTTCGGTATGCTTCCGCTGATGTTCTCTTCCGGTGCGGGTGCCAATGGCAACAGTTCGCTGGGTACGGGTGTCGTAGGCGGTATGGCTGTCGGAACGGTGGCATTGCTCTTTGTCGTTCCGGTCTTCTACATCATCTTTGAGTACTTGCAGGAGAAAATCCGCAAACCGATGGAAGAAGAAGCAGATGTACAAGTGCTTTTAGAAAAAGAGAAAAGTGAAGCTGAACGTGAACGTTAATAAATAAAAAGAAAGAATGAAGAAAAATATCATCCTGTTAGTTGCCATGAGTCTGACGCTGAGCGGTTGTGGCATCTATACCAAATACAAGCCCGCCACTTCCGTCCCCGACGATCTTTACGGCGGGGAAGTGGTGACGGAAGACACTGCCGGTCTGGGGAATATGGACTGGCGGGAACTCTTCACCGACCCTCATCTGCAGTCCCTCATCGAGACAGGGTTGCGGACCAATACCGACTACCAGTCCGCCCAGCTTCGTGTAGAAGAAGCTCAGGCAGTGCTGATGTCCGCCAAACTTGCTTTCCTGCCCGCCTTTGCGCTTTCCCCGCAGGGGACAGTGAGCAGCTTCGATACGAACAAGGCTACGCAGGGTTACTCGCTGCCCGTGACCGCCAGTTGGGAACTGGACGTATTCGGCCGTATGCGCAACTCCAAGAAGCAGGCGAAAGCGTTGTATGCACAAAGTGAAGATTACCGTCAAGCAGTCCGCACGCAGCTGATAGCCGGTATAGCCAATACTTATTACACGCTGCTGATGCTGGACGAACAGCTCATCATCTCCCGACAGACGGAGGAGGCATGGAAAGAAACCGTAGCCTCTACCCGTTCCCTGATGAACGCCGGACTGGCGAACGAATCGGCTGTATCGCAGATGGAAGCGACTTATTATCAAGTGCAGGGTTCTGTGCTCGATTTGCAGCAGCAGATCAATCAGGTGGAGAACAGTCTTGCTTTATTATTGGCAGAGACACCCCGCAACTACGAACGCGGAACGTTGGCAGACCAACAGTTTCCTACGGACTTTGCCGTAGGAATCCCTGTCCGAATGCTTGCCGCCCGCCCCGATGTCCGCTCGGCCGAGCGGACGCTGGAAGCAGCGTTCTATGGCACCAATGCGGCACGTTCGGCTTTCTACCCTTCCATCACGTTGAGCGGAAGTGCCGGATGGACGAACTCCGTCGGGTCTATGATTCTCAATCCGGGCAAGTTCCTGGCATCGGCGGTAGGTTCGCTCACGCAGCCGCTCTTTAATAAAGGACAAGTGGTGGCTCAGTATCGCATCGCCCGTGCGCAGCAGGAAGAAGCAGCTCTCGGCTTTCAGCAAACATTGCTCAACGCCGGCAGCGAAGTGAATGATGCGCTGACTGCCTATCAGACCAGTCAGGGGAAAAGAATCTTGCTCGACAAGCAGATTGCTTCTCTGCAAACAGCCGTGCGAAGTACTTCTCTGCTGATGGAACATACGAATACAACCTATCTGGAAGTACTTACCGCCCGACAGTCATTGCTCAGCGCGCAACTATCACAGACGGCCAATCATTTTACCGAAATACAAAGTTTAATTAACCTATACCGTGCTTTAGGGGGAGGACAGGAATAAAGAATATCATACTTCCTCTGTTTTTTTGATCCTAATGAAGAAGGGCTGCCGGAGAAGTGATTCTCTGACAGCCCGTTTTTCGTTAGAGGGCATTCCCGATAAGAAGTGTTATTAATTTTTGTTTCGCCCGGTCCCGCCATCGGCGCCAACGAACGGCATGATTTGTTTCATGCTCTGAAACTAAAAGTTTCATGCCTTGAAACCAACAGTTTCACACCGAGAAACCAATGGTTTCAAGCAATGAAACTATTTTGAAGTTATCGAAGCGCAGCTATGATTCTTTCGCAAGCCTGTCCGTCACCATAAGGGTTATGCGTTTCGGACATCCGCTTATACATTTCTTTATCTTGCAGCAGGGCAGTGACATTACTGACAATTGCCTCCGCATCCGTGCCGACCAACTTCACCGTACCCGCCTCAACAGCTTCCGGACGCTCGGTCGTATCCCGCATCACCAGCACGGGTTTGCCCAATGAAGGAGCTTCTTCCTGCACACCGCCGCTATCCGTCAGCAGCAGAGTAGAATGTTGCATGGCATAAATAAAAGGCAGATAATCCAGAGGAGAGATCAGGTAGACATTGCTCAGACCGGAAAGCAGTTCATACACTGGCTTCTGCACATTAGGATTCAGATGAACGGGATAGACTATGTCCATCTCCGGGTGAAGAGCCGCCAGTTCTTTGATCGCTTTGCAGATATGCAGGAAACCATCTCCGAAGTTCTCACGACGATGTCCGGTGACGAGGATATACTCACGATCACCTACCGTGTAGCCTTTCTCCTGAAGTTCCTTCGCCATCTTTTCTTTCACACCGGCGGTGGTGGAAATGATATCGACCGCCATCAGCAGGGCATCGATCACCGTATTTCCTGTAATAAAGATTTTCTTCGCATCTATATTCTCTTGCAGCAGATTTGCCCTTGACTGTTCCGTCGGTTTTGGTGCAAAGTAGTAAGTGCAGATACGGTCTGTCACCTGACGGTTCATTTCTTCCGGCCAGGGAGACAACATATTATAGGTACGCAACCCGGCTTCCACGTGCCCCACAGGTATCTGCATATAGAATGCCGCAAGGGATGCCGCCATCGAGGTAGTCGTATCTCCATGCACCAATACGGTATCGGGACGGAAGTCCTTCAGCACTTCGCGCAGTCCAAGGAGTACCTTAGCGGTAATGTCATACAAGTCCTGATTGGGAGCCATGATATTCAGGTCATATTCGGGAGTGATGCCGAACACTTCCAATACCTGATCCAACATCTGCCGGTGCTGTGCCGTAACGCAGACACGTGTCTCAAAATGTTCCGTATCTTTCTGGAGCGCCTTTACAAGCGGAGCCATCTTTATCGCTTCGGGACGGGTACCGAAAACGAGCAATATCTTTTTCATCTGCTTTATTTAATAGAGTCTATACAACCTCTTCGCAATTAAACTACATTTTATCGTCTCACACCGCAGAAGTCCAGTTCTATCTTTCCTTCTTCTTTGGGCAATGCAAGGAAGACATCGTGGCGAACCAGCCAGACGATAATATCCGCTTTCTCGTATGCTTCCCGATAATCTGTCAGATGGAAGCTCTTATGAGTGCTTATATTAGGCTCGATAATCAGCACGTCCGCTCTCGATTCGGAGATGATGCGGGAAGCGATATATTTGGCGGGAGATTCCCGTAAGTCATCGATATTCGGTTTGAAAGCCAGTCCCATGCAGGCAACGACCGGTTCGTGCTCGTTCTGTTCCACAAACTTCTGACAGGTTTCCAATACTTTGTTCGCACACCAGTCCGCTTTGTAATCGTTCGTTTCACGGGCACGCTTGATGAGCTGCGCCTGTTCCGGATAGTCGGATACGATGAACCAAGGGTCTACCGCAATGCAGTGACCGCCTACTCCGCAGCCCGGTTGAAGGATATTCACACGCGGATGCTTGTTGGCAAGTTCGATCAGTTCCCATACATTGATTCCGGCTTTGTCGCAGATCATGGAGAGTTCGTTGGCAAAGGCGATCTGTGAGTCGCGGGAGGAGTTCTCCGTCAGTTTGCACATCTCTGCCGTGCGGGCATTGGTGCCGTGCAGTTTGCCTTGTACGAAAGCGGAATAAAACTCAATGGCTTTTTCGGTGGATGCCGGATCGATGCCGCCTATCACGCGATCGTTGTGCACCAGTTCGTATAATGTATTTCCCGGCAATACGCGTTCGGGACAATAAGCGATATGTATCTTCCCTTTCAGTTCGGGACGTTCTTTATAGATCACTTCCGCCATACGTTCGGTGGTATATACCGGAGAAGTGGATTCGATGACAAACAGGTTACCCTCCTGCAGATAAGGGATCACGGAACGGGTGGCCGCTTCCACATAGGTGATGTCCGCCCGATGGTTCTGCTTGAATGGGGTAGGCACTACGATAAAGAAAGCATCCGCCGCTTCCGGCTTGCATACTGCCCGTAACTTTCCACTCTGCACTACGTCCCTGACTACCTGACCCAGTTCAGGTTCTACAATATGTATCTTTCCCTGGTTGATCGTTTCCACCACAGAAGGATTGACATCTACTCCTATGACTTCGAAACCGTGAGCGGCAGCAACGGCTGCCGTAGGAAGGCCGATATACCCTAATCCTAAAAACACAACCTTTTTCATGTTCAATATCTCCTTATTAATAAGTGTGGCAAAAGTACAAATAATATGTGACTTTGTACGGATTTTCACTGAAAACCACTACTTTTGTGCAAACATTTTGAAAGCATGAGGGTACTAATCATCAATACTTCCGAACGAATAGGTGGTGCGGCTGTCGCTGCCGGACGACTGATGGAATCGCTTAAGAACAACGGCATCAAGGCGAAAATGTTGGTACGTGACAAACAAACAGACCAAATCAGCGTCGTCGGCCTAAAGGGCAGCTGGCTGCACGTATGGAAATTCATGTGGGAACGCATCGTCATCTGGAAAGCCAACCGTTTCAAGAAGAATGATCTCTTCGCCGTAGATATCGCCAATACCGGCACGGACATCACTTCGCTTCCCGAATTTCAGCAGGCAGATGTCATCCATCTGCACTGGATCAACCAAGGAATGCTGTCGCTCAACACCATCCGCAAGATTCTGACTTCCGGCAAACCTGTAGTCTGGACAATGCATGATATGTGGCCCTGCACCGGTATCTGCCATTATGCACGCGAATGCAAGAGTTACGAACAGGAGTGCCATCACTGCCCTTACATCTACGGAGGAGGAGGCAAGAAGGACTTATCCACCCGAATCTTCCGGAAGAAAAAAGAGATTTATAGTCAGGCATCCATCACGTTTGTAGGCTGTAGCCGCTGGCTGGCGGAGAAGGCCAAAGTCAGCGGACTGCTCACCGGACAAACGGTTATCAGTATCCCGAACGCCATCAACACGAATCTGTTCAAGCCTCACAATAAGCAGGAAGCCCGCAGAAAATGCAGGCTGCCACAGGAAGGGAAGCTGATTCTTTTCGGTTCTGTCAAGATAACAGACAAGCGAAAGGGTATCGACTATCTGATTGAAGCCTGCAAACTGCTGGCAGAGAAACATCCGGAATGGAAAGACTCATTGGGCGTGGTTGTTTTCGGCAACCAGTCGCAGCAGTTGCAAGACCTGATTCCTTTCCGCGTCTATCCGCTTCCTTATATTAAGAATGAGCATGAGTTGGTGGATATATACAATGCCGTAGACCTCTTCGCCATCCCTTCTCTCGAAGAGAATCTGCCGAATATGGTGATGGAAGCGATGTCCTGCGGTGTGCCCTGCGTCGGTTTCAACACCGGAGGCATACCGGAAATGATCGATCATCTGCACAACGGATACGTAGCTCAGCGCAAGTCTTCCGAAGATCTGGCCAACGGCATCCATTGGGTACTGACGGAACCCGAATATGCGGAACTCTCCGCACAAGCCTGCCGCAAGGCCATAGGCAACTATTCGGAAAGTATCATAGCGAAGAAGTACACGGACGTTTACAACAAAATAACAGGGAAATATGCATAGTGTCCATCCTACTCCCAAGTTCTCGATTATCACGGTGACCTACAATGCCGAGAAAGTACTGGAAGATACCATCCAAAGTGTTATCTCGCAGACTTATCACCACGTAGAATACATCATCGTGGACGGGGCCTCCAAAGACGGTACTCTCTCTATCATCGACAGATACCGTTCACGGATAACTACCGTCGTCAGCGAACCGGACAAAGGATTGTACGATGCCATGAACAAAGCGATTTCCCTTGCCAGCGGCGACTATCTCTGTTTTCTGAATGCGGGCGACTGCTTTCACGAAGACGATACTTTGCAGCAAATGGTGCACAGCATTCATGGGAGTGTTCTCCCCGATGTCATCTACGGGGAAACTGCGATTGTTGACAAAGACAGGCACTTTCTACACATGCGCCGACTTTCCACGCCCAAAAAGCTGGACTGGAAGAGTTTCAAACAAGGAATGTTAGTCTGCCACCAGGCTTTCTTTGCCAGACATACGCTGATGGAACCTTATGACTTAAACTACCGGTACTCCGCTGATTTCGACTGGTGCATCCGCATCATGAAAAAGGCGCGTACCCTGCACAATACGCACCTGACAATCATCGACTATCTGGATGAAGGAATGACTACGCAGAACCGGAAGGCTTCTCTTAAAGAACGGTTCCGCATTATGGCAAAACATTATGGATGGATAAGTACCGCAGCACATCACGCTTGGTTTGTACTGCGGTTGATTATCAAGCCGGGACAATAAACAGTGTATTTCAGACTGACTGACCCAGCCAGTCTGAAACTATAAAAATATAGAATTATATCTAATTCACCTCATAAAGCATTACCTGATCCAGTATCACTCCCTCATCCAATGCCTTGATGACCAATTGATGTGATTTCCTGCCCAGAACGGGAAGTACGATTTTCCGGATTGCCTGATTACGAAGCACGTTCTCTTTCCATTCCTCGCTGCGCCCCTTCGTTTCGTACGCTATCACTTCAGGCTCGGCACCATCCAGAGAAACCGAGAAACGCAACTTATCGCCATGCACCGGATGATTGGGAAGTAACCGGATATCCACCTCTACCGAGTCCGTTTTCAGATTACCGAAAGAGAAAGTCAGCGCATCGCCTTTTCTTATCTCTGCGGCTTTGCCTTCATATCCCAAACCTTCGCAGACAATAGCGTTGCCCTTCTTTGCCTCCGCCCCATTCCATTGACAGGCTGCTTTACGGTCCGCTGTCATCGGAGCAGTAGCCGCCTTTCTTTCCACACGGTTGAATACAGGGAGCTTGCGGGGTTTGAAGTCCATCATGCGATTCCATTTCCCATTCTCCAATGAGTTATAATGTTGAGTCAGTGCAGCAATGCTGTCGTAAGCGGCATCACTCTTTTCCCAGTCTTCCTTATCGTGGCGTGCCAATTGGGCGTATAACAGTTTGCGATTCATTTGTGTCGCAGCCTGTACGGGATATTTCACCAGTTCGAAGTAAGCGCTCTGTCTGTCGGCGGGTACTTTAGAAGCAGCTTTCTCTACTGTTTCCGAAAGTTCGCTGTAAGCATTCAGACGTTCGTTTATCTCTCTTTCGCTCCACGGTAAGTCTTTGACTACCCGATAGACCGGATTCTTTTCTTCCTCCCGTGTATTTCCCATAAATTCGGGTTTGCGGATATGTGCCAAGCGATAATGTTCCTGCATAACGGGGAGGATGGTCTTTGCACAGAGGTTCCCAGTTCCCGTTCCAGCCAATGTTTCAGATGTGCGGTTACTCCTTCGGAAGATACCTTATCCAGATTCCATGCCATATCCATGAACAGTTCTATCTGATACTCGGCAGGTTTGATGTCTCCGACGTTCAGTATCCACATTTTCTGTATTCCCTGATCGTAAGCCTGCTTCATCTGTTGATAAATGAGCGATGGACTCATGGTGCTCAACCATAAATGATCGTGCGGGCGTCCCCAGTAGGAAACATGATAATAGACTCCGTTGCCGCCTTTACGGGCACGCTCTTCGGCAGTGGGGAAATGACGGATATAGCCGTAGTTATCATCACACCACATCAAGGTCACGTCTTCGGGCACTTGCAGTCCCGCATGATAAATATCGAGCACTTCCTTATAAGGAATAAAGACCTGCGGCACTTGTGTTACGTCTTTATTCACGTACTTTTCGAGCAAGCCGCGCTGGTCAACAAATACCCGGTTCAGGACGGCTTTCTGTTCTTCTACCGTCTTGGCTCCCCTGCATCTTTCCATCGTGAACGCCACGCATACCCAGCGTGTAAAGTATCTCTTGTCCGGCAACTTCTTTCACACGATTTTCCCAAAACTGATAAACGGCCGGACTGTTATTCACGTAATCGTATGCTCCTTTTCCACGTATTTTCCATTCTCCGGCAGCATTGCACGCCATTGGTTCGCAGTGGGAAGCTCCCATAAAGATGCCATACTTTTTCGCTGCTTCCCGATTGCCCTTCGTCAGAAAGAAAGGCAAGGTACACTCATGCATAGCAGGCCAGTAGGTATTGGCCCGCAAACGAAGCAGCAACTCAAAAATACGTTCGTTGGTACGCGGCCCGATTTCTCCTTTCACATCCGACGGTTCGTAAGTCTTGTTACTCCAAGGCATCAGTCCCCAATCTTCATCATTAATAAAGATGCCCCGATACTCCACAGAAGGAGACTGCAACTCTCTGAAATTGGAAGAAAGGCGGAACATCTCTTTCTTCTCCGGAGTCACATCCGCCCACCATTCCCAAGGGGAAACACCTAGCAGACGGGATATTTCAAGTATGCCGTAGGCTGTACCGTGACTGTCGCTGCCGGCTACTACTAGCTTTCCATCTTCTGAGACGGCGAGCATGAAAGCCTGCTTTTTGTTTTTTAATGCGGAAATATCGATGCCTGCCTGCTCAATCAGCTTGCTCTGTCCGATCGTTCCTACCAGGATGTTTCCGGTGTTTGTGTCTATATGGGCAGTTGCCGACAATACAGTCTGAAGGTCACGGGACAACAAGTCCAGCGAAGTACGCACCACCGGTACTTCCGAACCGCTACAAGCTATCTCAACCGGCTGACCGGACTGCAAGACAAAATCTTTTTTGTTTACCTTGAACGGAGAAGATCACTGCTACCCAAGCAAGGACGGAAAATAAGATTCTATTTTTCATAAATATTACAATTTTACAATATCAGTAATGGTCACAAAGCAATCGTCGCTGCCATAAATTCTCTTCGTTTTATCAGTCCATGTGGGGCTGATGCCCGTAACTTCAATCACCAGTGTATATTCTCCTTTTTGCCAATTGGGGAGTCATAAAACGCGTTGCATGATCATTCGCCTTACTATAGAAATCGACCAGTGAAGAATATATTTTCTCCCCTTTCTTATCAAGGATATTCATACGCGCATATCCGCTATGACAGTTCGTTTCGCCCATAACAGCCACACAAGAGCCAGTGAAAGGAATGCTCAGCGTACTTCCTTTTACATTGGAAGATATTCTTCCTTCCTCCACTTTCCAGTCAGCTTCTTTACTGAACGTTATCTGCTTTAAATCGACGGTTTTTCCTTTGCGCAGAGGATTTACGGGTTTCAACTTATCAATGTCCCAGGAAGGCCAGTATTCCGGAATAGAAAGTTTTGTTCCATCCACCTGCATAGGCATCCACACATAGGTGGCAACCGAAGCCTGATGCGGATAAGACCAGCGGTCGCCCATAAACATCGGAATCGTATCTTCGCCACACTTTAAAGGAAACACAAAAAGTGGTCTGTGAATTATAGGTCAGGCTTCCTTCGGGAGCAAACAAACCTTGTCTGGTCCACGGGCCTTTGACGGAAGGGGCTGTAAAGTAGAAATTATCATTCTTCTCCCAACTGGTCAGATTGGAGAACAAGAAGAAATACATGCCGTCCTTTTTAAACATTGCCGGAGACTCTCCGTGAGAACCGCCCACTCCCGATACCACTTTTTCCTCTGCCGTACGGTAGTCCTTACTCAAACGATAGACAATTCCTCCGTGCAACAGCAGATATCCAGTACCGTCCGCGTCCTGATAAGTCCCCATATCCCAGCGGCGAATAGGCTTACCTTCATACAACAGAGGTCCGTGAAGTTTATATTCACCTGCTATAGTGCTACAGGTAGCATAACCGATATGGGGATCTTTATAGTTCATATCGTCTGCATGCATATACATCACATACTCGCCGGTAGAAGGGCATTTCATGACTTTCACACGCTCGCCTACACGATCAGGGCCAAGAATTCCGCTTGACTGCATCGGCAGTACAACACGTTCGAACTTCCAGTTCACCAAGTCATCAGATGAATAACAACTGAAACCCGGAAAAGCATTGCTCTTGTCCGACTTATATTCCCCGAAAAGATAATATCTGCCATTCTCTTCCACAATGCAGGCACCGTGGGCATTGACAATCTCTCCCCTGTCGTCAAACCAGGGAATTCCGTTATTTACTATTTTTTCGGTTTTCCGGGCCATGCCCGTTCCGTAAGATACCCACAAAAGGCAAATAATAACATCCAGTATTTCATGATATTCTTCTATACATTCTTATAAAAAAGTATAAGGCACAATTAAATTACAAATTTACGTTTAACTATCTATATTCCTATGGAGAATAATACAACAAGCATGGAATATTGTACTATTCTTCTTCAAAACAAAATCCCGCAAAGCAGCCACGCACTTTTCACCTCCGCCGCGCATATCATGCAGCATACTTCATCATTGAAAAGAATAAGAATATTTAATGCACAAAAATAGGGAGAAGAGCACAATGAGACAGGAGGTAAATCGGGCAGATATAGGGGGTAAATCGGGCAATAAAGTAAAAAGATTGTCATGTTACGATAATTCGCAGTCTGCTAAGTCAAATAAAAGAAAACTCTCTACGGGCTTCTTCTGACATATAGAAAACTTTTTACCATCAATACTAAAATCGCAGTTGAGTTTATAATAAATAGTTGCATCGTTTATTATAAACGGTCTCCCCATTTATTATAAACTCAAATACACCTTTTAAGCACGTATTCTTCTTGATTTTATGCAACAAAAAAAGGCTGCAAACCGTATAAAAAGGTTGCAGCCTCAAGCTTATCACCGGTTCACATAGATGCTGATTTGCATATGATCCCCTTTGTATTTTGTTATAATGTTACACTATTTTTTCGGTTCGGTTAAGATGATTGATAAGGTGCATTTCGTTTCATTTTTTAATGGGTTGTTACTTTATTGCCTGTATGACTCCTGCAAATATACAACAAAAAAAGGCCTTTGTCAAGTCCTGCGGAAAATTGATCTTAATATAGTCATCCGAACCAATCGTATAATGCCTGATTTCCGGGAACGCCCCATTGCTCATGGCATACATACCTATATGTACGCCATGGAGCTTACTGAATGGGTTGTTCCTCGGAAACAGACCGTTCGGACAATGAAGCCTTTTTTAATTTTCAGAAGTCTCCAATGTCACAGAAACATACATTTCCTTATTGCTACTATTGATATAATTATACTCTATCACATATCTCCGTGTATTGATTCCATAGTTTCCCGATACGACTTGATAGGTACCACTTCCGCTATTCTCTACAACCGGCAGATTCTTCCAGGGGCTGACACTTACTTTTCCGGTGCTCTTATCCACCGTCAGAGTAATACCGTTATCATCCAGATTGGGCATTTCCTCGTTGACCGACTTATGGAAGAAACGAACCGTGTTTTCATCCACTGCTGTCAGAGTCCGGGCTATTTCTATCGGAGTCCCGCTTAACAAATCCGGAGCTCCATTTTTCATCGGATACTCGGTGCCCTTCATCATATAATTGCCCGAATAGTCATTGATCATTTTCACCTTCACCAGCAACACTGTGTCAGCCTGTTCATTCACAGGATAAGGGCTTGAGTCTACGATCTTCAAAGGAATCAAATACCGTGCATCTGTATCTATTTTTTTCGGTATCTACACGTACGGGGAACCGCACATAACGTTCGCCGGCCTTAATGACGCTTGTGTAGGAAGGAATCGTATACCAGTCTTTAGGCAGCGCCACATATTCGATTTCGCCTTCCAACACGTTTTTATAGTTGTAATTATCGATGTTACTTTGATCTGCTTCTCCCAAAGTCACTGTCACGTCATCTTCGTGCATCTTTGTTCCGCCACAATAGACGGTAACGAAGAACTCTCCGTCGCTTCCATATTTTACCTCTTTCTCCTGCAACTCATCTTGTGCACCTACTAAAGTCAACTTTTTAGTATATTGCTCGTCAGCCAAAGGGTCGCTCACGCAAGCCGACACGAACAAACACAAAAGTCCACCCAGCATCAGTCGAATAAAGTCATTATTATATTGTTTCATATCTTTTTATTCTATTTGAATTATCTTTTCTTGAATCACTTCTCTGTTTTCATTTAATAACCCTGATTCTGGTCTATCCGCGGATTCTTGTCGATAATACCTTGACGAATAGGATAGAAATTCATCCGTTGGGTTATATTGAACTTGGAGAACTTACAATCCGACTCAGTGACAATCGTACGCATATAGTAGTTCTTACGATCTTTCTTCATCGCCTTTATATTCATACCGGTAAAGGGCCTGCTTGTCGCTTTTTACCAAATCTCCCCAACGGCGGAGGTCGTATGCGCGCCGTCCTTCAAATGCCAGTTCTATTCGTCTTTCGCGCTTGATGGCCTCTCTCATCTTTTCAGGATTATCCAGTTCTTCGTCGGTGATACCCGGCTGACCGGAACGATAACGTATCATATTGAAATATTTACGCATTTCTTCCTTATTGCGTGACACAGATATTCCGGTCGTTTCGTCAGTGTAGTTATCACCATCTCCCATCTCATTCATCGCTTCTACATAATTCAGCAGGATTTCAGCATAGCGGATAAGCGGAAAACTTTTAGATAATACTTTCCCGCTTCCTGCGGGGAATCCATTTCATTGACATACTTCACGCAAGTATAGCCGGTGACACAGACCGTCTCTTTTTGGTATTGATCGGGTTTGCCCGTTCCATCGCTATAATAAGTCACTTTCAACGCTTTTTTATTCGCCGGGTCAGGACCATTGTAAGAAGAAGCCGGCCATATTCTATGGTTGAATCCTATCGTAGCATAATAACGCATCTCACGGTTGTAATCCATCTGTGCCATTTCAGGATCCAGGTCGAATCCTGAGAAGGAGGTTCCCAGCAAGGTTTTCTGTGCATCATCCAGATTACTGATGGGTTGCCATGCCTTTTTTCTTCCGTTGGATAAGGATATTCAGCGCTGGAAGCATTGATATCCCGTCCGTCTATCATGCGGTATGCATCCGCCAACTCTCCATTCACGCTGATAGCATTCGTACCGTCCATCGCATAAGGGAAAACAAGTCTGGTATTGTTTTCCGTCTGACTCTTGGTCCAGATAAATTCGGAGATGCTGAATCCCTCTTCTTCTCCCGTGAACATATCCCTGTAAGATTTAAGCGGATCTATACCATGAGGGCCTTCCGGGAATTTATTGTTTTTGTTATTGAATTTGAGGTCATAAGTATTGGCCGGCAATTCAGGTGTGTATGCCGTACTGCGAACTGTGTAAAGGTTGTACAAATTCAAATCAATCACTCTTTTGGCGGCAACTGCTGCGACAGCCCACTTATGCGAGTCATAATTCTGAGGGAAATAGGGCTGATTGTCCGAGCTTCTCAGGAAGTCATAATAGTATTTATTTCCATTGAACCAGGGGCTTGCCGCTTCAAGCCGTACACGTGACATCAGAGCTAATGCAGCTCCGGACGTAGGGATGCGATAGGTTGACGCATCGCGTTCGTCCGCTGCCTTCAGCAAAGAAGCTGCCTGCTCGAAATCACTGCATATCTTTTCCACACATTCGGTGTAAGTAGCTCTCGGATAAGACATCTGATCTACACTCGCATTGGTAGGAAAAGCCTGATCGGGAACGATAGGCACAGGACCATACTGCATCATCAAAGTGTAATAGCTATAAGCACGGATAAAGTAAGCACGGCCCAGGAAGTCACGTCTTTCAAAATCTGTAATATCCGTACACTCTCCGATCCGGGCAATCACAATATTCGCCATTCGGATAGATACATAGAGTTCTCCCCAACGGAAAAAATCGTTGCTATATTTGTCTACCATCTGCCCCATCGCAAAAAAGAGACCTTTCCATGAATCCTTTTCACTTTCCTTGATAGATGCGAACGCTTCATCGGATGCGAATCCCAAAGGCAATGGAGTCGATTTCCATACGTTGTCAAAAGCAGGGAAGTTATTGGCTGCAGCACTGATATACTTCTCAAGCTGACTCTTTCTCGTAAAAATAGAGTCAAGGCTCGTCATATCATATACATATTCATCAATATCGGCAGGAAAGACTCACAAGATGTGAAAGTGGTTGAAATCGCAGACGCCATAAAAACACCCGCCATCATTATATTCCTTAATTTCATAATTCGTTCAATTTTAAAAGTTCAAACTCAATTGCATTGAATAAGTGCGCTGAATAGGATAAGCAGCACCGTTCGCAGATGCCTGTCCCGGGTCCCACAGCTTGATGCTGTCCCATGTACAAATATTATGCATAATGAACGACAGACTCATTGAACTGACACCCAGTACATTCTGCAGCCAGGGGTTGCGATAGGTATAGCGTATATTCAGTTCTTTGAAACGCAAATAGCTGTTGTCTGCCAACCAATATGTTGATGCCTGATTATTGTTCTTATTACTGCCATAAGTCATACGCGGGAAACGAGCATTCGGATTCTCTGTGGCTGCCGTACCCGATATTTCACGCGGAGTCCAGCGGTTATTCTGATCTGCCACGATTGTCAGCAGGTTTCCTGTCGAACCGCCACTGAAAGGGTAATAGCCTGTACCTCCCAAAAAGTAAGTACTATGTCCTGTTCCTTCGAACAGCATTCCGAGAGTCAGGTTTTTCCAGCTCACTTCTCCGGCAAAACCGTATTGAATCTCCGGTACATTAGAGAAAGACAAAGGTACTCTATCGTCCACATCAATCACACCATCAGCATTTACATCCACATACTTGATATCGCCCGGATATACTTTACTCTCAAAGTTTTGCTTAGGACTGGACTCTATATCTTCCCAGTCTCTGAACAAGCCTTCGGCTATATATCCCCTCTGTACTCCGCTCGGATATCCGATTCTCGATTGATAAGGATAGTGTATATCAGACTCCTCGTAATGCAATACCTTGTTGCGCGAGAAAGTAAAGTTACCACGTATGGTAGCCCGCCAGTTTTTTCCAAAATCCTGTTTGAAACTGAGGTTTCCATCCATACCCCAGCTTTCCATCGAACCTGTATTGGCCCACGGCATAGAGATGAAACCGGCTTCTTTCCGGTACAGTGACACGCTGCTGGAAAATGTCAGTACGGCGATCTTTAAAGTAGTCAACAGTCAGCGAGAATTTATTATTGAACAGGTTGATATCCACACCGACATCAAACTTCTTCGCCTTTTCCCAGACAAGTCCGTCAGTACCTAACTGTCCTTCCCGAATACCGCCTGTTCCCCAGCCGCCATCACCTGTGCTGGTGACTGTTGTCAGATATGGGAAACGTGTACCACCGATACGGTCGTTACCGACAAGTCCATAAGAAGCACGTATCTTCAGATAATCAAGGAAAGGAAGTGCCTCTTGCAAACAATCATATTGAGAGGGAATCCATCCTCCGGATACTGCCGGGAAAAAAATCCGAAGCGTTTATTTTTCGGGAATTGTTCGGAGCCTGTATATCCGATATTGAATTCGGCAAAGTAAATCTGTTTGTAGTTGTAAGTTACACGTCCCGAAAGCGCCTCATAACGTCTGGGGATAGGTTTCAGAACGGTGCTGGACGTTCTTGTCTTCGTCCGAGTCTTTTGATTTCGTTCTGCTCTGCAGGTAAAAGTGGAGCAGTCCGCTTATGGCATGATCACCAAACGTACGGTCATAATCCGCATTCAACTGCCAATAATAGGTACGGTCGGTGTCCGTAGACCTCGATAATGACAGGTCCTTCTTTTCCACCTGTTTCGTCATGACCAGTGTGCCTTGGGCATTTCTTCCGTTCGCCCAATACAGATCCGGCATTTTAGAACGTGTAGTATAAAATTCAGAGTTGGTGGTGAAGGAGAATAAGCCTCTAACCTTCAGTCCTTTCGTAATAAAATCCAGATCCTGACTCAAATCCACCATCAAGTTGGTAGTCAGATTACGGGTCTCTGTGAAACCTGTATAGTTCAACTGTACATAAGGGGACAACAGCTCATAGCCAGACTCCGCATTGGCTCCTTTCGACGCCAGCTGACCTGTGGAATATTTCACCGGCAGCGATACAGGTGTCAATGCTGCCTGCGCATTCCATAACGCACTGTTATTTCCCAATCCCGGTGAGTTCTGGTTAGTCATTACTTGGTAAAGCTTCAGCCCCAATCTTGTTTTCTTTGTTAAATTGGCATCAACTTTGGTCAGAAAAGAGTACTTCTGATAATTGATGTTGGGATCATATTTGTTGGCAGACTTGTCGGGACGGAAAACGGCATCCTTATTCTGCATACTGAGCGACATAAAATACCGTGCGTTCGTACCGCCACCGGAAACACTGAAATAATGCTGATTCTGCCATACACGGTCTCTCAGAATCACATCACGCCAGTTGGTATTCGGAGCAAGGTCCGGATCAAGCCCTGTCTGAAACAGTCTTAACTGAAGAGCACTGTAAAGCGGATCATCTCCCCTGCTCAGTTTTGCTTCATTGGCCAGTAACGCATACGTATAGGCATCGCAATACTCAGGCATACGTGCAGATTCGCTCAATGTGATACTTGATTTATAGTTAATACGGAGTTTCCCCGCTTTTCCCTGCTTGGTCTTCACCACTACTACGCCATTGGCTCCGCGTGCTCCGTAAATGGCTGTTGCCGAAGCATCTTTCAGTACCGAAAAGCTTTCAATATCCGCCGGGTCAAGTTGATTCATATCACCTTCTACACCGTCTATCAAAATCAATGCGGAGGAATTGGCACCAAATGTACCAATACCGCGCACCCAGAATTCGGAAAAGTCACTACCCGGTTCTCCGCTTCGGGTCACAGCGATGATGCCGGGAACGTTACCACCCAGCATATTGGATACAGAAGTAGCCGGCACATCTAATGCCGCAGGCTCGATAGTGGTAACCGCACCCGTAAGGGAAATCTTCTTCTGGCTTCCCTCGCCCACAATGACAACCTCATCCAAATCGCTGACCTGTGGTTCCAGCACAATCTTAATATTCTCCTTACTCATCGTCACTTTATAGCTATAAGGCTTATAGCCTATAAAAGTAACAGTCAGTACTTCACCTTTAGAAAGACCTTGCAGACGAAACTTACCGTCCAGATCTGTTGCAGTTCCTTTCGAACGGTCTTTGTCTACAGTGATCGAGGCACCGATAATCGTTTCCCCCTTTTCGTCCATCACCGTTCCGGCGACCATATAACCTTTTTCATTGGTTTGTGCTGATATGGTGGCAGAACACACAAAGAGCAGCAACATCATGATTACATTTATTGTCAATTTCATATCTATCTGGTATTAGATTTACTGAATGGTAAATTTCCGGACCATACCTGCGTTACATTCAACAAAATACAGAGATCCGTTTGAGTCAAAGCCGAGATCATAAGGCCATTTTAACGATGATTCCAAGGGTTTTCCGTCAACAACAGCCAGATTTCCCTTACGCCCTGCGACAGTTGATACAATGCCATCCTCCAATTTCCTTAATAAACCGTTTCCTGTATCGAGAAAAAGTACAATACGCCCGAATCATCTACTGCAAGACCTGTAACTGTACTCATCATGGCATCTTCTCTGTTTCCGTCCATAAATCCGTTTGTTCCGTTGCCAATATAATCCTCAAAAGACTTGCCATCGGAAGAAATCTTCAGGATTTTATTACTTAGATTGGCAGATACATAGAAGCAGTCATTTACTTTATCCCTCGCTATAAAACACCAACTGGTAAGTCCCCCCAGGTTTCCTAATTCAGCATTGAGTATTTCCACTTCAAGGCTTTCCAAATTGACTCTGCCGAATTTACCGCTGGTATCACAAAAATAAAGGAACTGATCGTCATCGCTTAAAACACAGTCAGCCACTCTTCCCGTTACCTCCGTACCCAGAGTATTCAGTATCTTCGACATCTGCCATCCTTTTGCCCTATTGAAAGCGTAAACAGCGTGTGTTCCGTCATACTGGATGCCATAAGCTGTTTCACGATTTTTGGTAGCACCCAAACCGCCGAATTTTATTCCCGAACAAATGGTCGTAACTCGGTTCTCTTTCTCAGAAACCAGCCGCACATTGTGGTCTGATCGGTGCTTACAAGTATATTATCGTCAGCTATCATACACATTCCGCGTATTACTCTGAATTTAGCCTCAGCCAATGTACCGTCTGCATTTTCGCCGGTATTACCGGTTCCGGTTATGGTCGTAATCTGCTCCATCCTGGTATACTTGAACAGAGAGGGCAGTTCGCCTTTGTACTCCGAGCCGATCACTACAGACACCTTGTTCTGTCCGTCATTTTGTTTAGAGTCATACCGTAAATACAATCTCCGTTAGAGCTGATTAGTCTCGTAGTGTCTTTCTCTCCGAAATATACTTTTATGCGGGACAGGTCCGTTCCAAAGTTTTTTCCGGAGATAACAAACTGAGTGTTGTAAACACCGGAATCAGGTTCGATCAGAGATACGACTACAGGCTGATTCGGATCAAAAGCTTTTGGAGGTATCCCTTCATTGACAAACTTGTAGTCGTCCGCACATGAAGTGAAGAAAAGCAAGGAGCAGAGACTCCAATGTAACAAATTGTTTTTCATGTAATAATAAAATAAAATTAATATATAAGATCAACTATTTCTCCTGAAGCCCTGGAAGCAGGTGACACTATCCTGATGTCTCCCCTCAAAGAGAACGAGACAAAATTAGAGGTATTCCACTAGAATTATAAGAGGTAAATCGGGCAAAAATAGGAGGTAAATTAGGCAATAGACCAGGGGAAATCGGCATGAACGATTCACGATACATTACATTAATTAGCTTATTGTCAATGGGATAGCCTAATAAAGGGATAGCAGTACGGTTTCCTGTTCATCATTGCATACAACATATCTCCATCTGGTTTTTACCATTTTTTTATTGTATTTTTGTCTTAAAGATCACCTTATATGATAACGTATATGCAAAGAATGTACTTTATACTCATAGCTTACCTACTGCTGGGTTATTATGACAGCTATGCACAGCCTTATCTCCTTAAACATCTTGGAGTAGAAGACGGCCTATCCAACAATTATGTGACCAATATCACACAAGATAAACAAGGATATATCTGGATTGCAACAGAATCCGGACTGAGTCGGTTTGACGGACGGAACTTTACTACTTACAAGGATAATGATTCCGGGATCATCAGCAACGCATTAAATGCCCTGCTATATGACGAAGAAGAGAATGCTCTATGGATCGGACTCAAGGACGGACTGAGCAAACTTGACTGTTCTACTTATCAATTCACCAATAATATAGCAGACAGCATAGCCAGCAATATTGTTGCGCTGGCACTATTCGGCCGATAATAAGGGGATATGGATCACCAACCACTATGGCGGAACTATATATTACAATAAACAGACGAAGCAATTCTCACCCTTCTCCCACAAAAAATATTAAGGATTTATACGATTCAAGCTGGTGCTCCTTCGATAATGGTCATGGAAGCCGGTACATAGGACACGCCCAAGGAGGACTAAGTATTATTGATTTAAAGAGTAAAACCTGCAAGAACTATCGCAATGATCCGCACAATCCCAAAAGTCTGCCGGGCAACAGTGTATACTGTATCTATATTGATCATTCCGAAATATATGGATTGGAACCAATCAGGGACTTGCCTTATTCAATTCTCAAACAGAGGAATTTCTCACTTTCAAACATGAGTTCGGTAATCCGCATTCTCTGATAGCAGACCATATTTATTGCATCAAGGAGATGAACGACGGAACACTATGGATAGGGGCAGATATAGGAGGAATCAGCATACTCGATTTGCACAACATCACCTTCATGAATCCGAAGAGTGTGAAATTCACCAATATCTCCGCATCCAATGATGAAAGCGGACTTTCATCCAGCAATATAAGAAGCCTGCTGCAAGACTCTTTTTTGGTAATATCTGGATTGGTAACTATAGCAGCGGCATAAACTTCATCAGTCACACGAAGCCTGTATTCCATACGCTTCCTTATACTACAGAAAAAGGAAAAACGCTAAAAAACAAACCGGTATGGGGAATCAGCACGGACAAAGAAGGACAAGTATGGGTCGGGAGCGAAAATGAAGTCGCAATATTCAAAGACTATCAGCTCACGAAAACTCTAAATATTACTCCGTTCCTCAGCAGACCTTACGGGCAAGTATTTTCCCTCAGAAGTGATCAGAAACAAACATTCTTACTGGGGATTTATGATGACGGCCTGTTGAAAGCTGAATACAAAAACGAACCGAATTGAACGCATTCCATTAGGTATGGACAACATTGATATCATCACCTTCTTTGAAGACTCCGATGGTACCATGCTGATAGGTGCTGAATATGGCGTATATATTTATGAAAACGGTACAGCTCGTGTCGCAGAAGAAATCACCAATCAACTTTATGCCCGTTCCGTATATGGCATCCTTCGTGATCGCCAAGGGAAATTATGGATCGGAACATACGGAGGAGGCATTTACATCTTTGACAAAGACAATACGTTAACAATGCGACTCAATACAGATAATGGCTTCTGCTCCAACGCAATCAACCAACTCTACCTCAACTCCCAAGGAGAAGTGTGGGTTGCAACACGTAACGGGATTGCGCATATTAAGAACACGATGCAACCGGAACACTTTGAGGCATATAACTCCATGCATGGTCTGGATGATAATTTTGTCCGCGCCATTCAGGAAGATAAAGCAGGCAATATCTGGATAAGTACCAATGACGGCATTTCTCGCTGGAATTCGAAAAACAATTATTCGAAAACTATAATCATCACGATGGCATACCGGCAGGTAACTTTATAGAAGGATCAGCCTGCTCCACCGAAGACGGAATACTTTATTTTGGCTCATTAAACGGAGTCTGTTACTTTGATCCTAAAGAACTGATAACCGAACATCAGGTAGCTCCCGTACAAATTACCGAATGTAAAGGATTCAACAGACAGATAGAAAGCCACAACGCCGGAGTTTTAATTCCTACAACTAACGGAAACATTGATTTGCCTTATAATCAGAATTCTTTTCCGAATCTCATTCACAGTCCCCGACTACTCTCAAAGCCAGCTGGTAGAATATGCCTATATGATAGAAGGATTAGAAAATGTATGGGCCAACACCCAAGGAGAGAATCAGGTTACATTCCGTAATATTGCTCCCGGAGAATATACTTTCAAAGTAAAAGCGAAACTGAAAAATCAGGATTGGGATGAAGGGCATATCGCCTCCATGACAGTACATATCCACCCTCCCTTTTGGCTTACATGGTATGCCAAACTGTTTTATTTCATTATTATATGCATCGCCATATATTTATCTCTCCGCACCTATAAACGCAAGTTAAACCTGGAAAGCTCTCTTGAACTGGAAAGGAAAAACAGCCAGAACAAACAAGAACTAAACAATGAACGGCTACGATTCTATACCAATGTCACTCATGAACTACGGACTCCATTGACACTGATTCTGGGCCCTTTGGAAGATTTGCTGAACGACCCCGATCTGTCTCCACGTTATAATCAAAATCAAAGATCAGCATCATCCATAGCAGTGCTATTCGCCTGTTAAACCTGATTAACGAGTTACTTGAGTTTCGTAAAACCGAAACTCAAAACCGACAATTAACAGTCAGCAAAAGTAATCTTGCCAATCTGATCACTGAAATTGGATTACGCTATAAGGAACTGAATCAAAACAAAAAAGTAACATTCCACATTGATATTGAAACAGAGAAGACCCAACTCTATTTTGATACAGACATGATTACGAGTATCGTTAATAATCTGCTATCCAATGCTATAAAATATACACCAGAAGGTGATACCAGACTTGCACTTCGCACTATCACCGAGGAGAATAATTTATACACAGAAATAGAAGTCAGCGACACCGGATATGGAATAGACTCCGAAGCCCTTCCACATATATTCGATCGCTACTATCAAGCCAAAGGCAAGCATCAAGCATCCGGAACCGGTATCGGACTCGCACTGGTAAAATCACTGGCAGAGCTCCATCAAGGTATTTTTAAACGTAAAAAGCGAAACCGGAAAAGGAACGTCTTTTTACTTTCCGCATCCTGACTGAGAACACATATCCTGATGCCTTACAAAAGAAGAGGGAGAAGAGCCACTCAATATGACAGAAAATGATGTAGACACGGAGGATAGCAAAGAAGAAACAGATACCCGCCCTATCATACTCGCAGTAGAGGATAACGATGATATCCGTGAATACATCGCTTCTTCCTTTCACGCTAATTATCAAGTCATAACCGCCATCAATGGTAAGGAAGGATGGGAACTGGCACAGAAATATATTCCCAATATTATTATCAGTGACATCATGATGCCTGTCATGGATGGTATTGAGCTCTGTCGCTCCATAAAGGAAGATATGCGCACCAGTCATATCCCTGTAATCCTGCTGACAGCCAAAGATTCCATTCAGGACAAAGAAGAAGGTTACGATAGTGGAGCCGATTCTTATCTGACAAAACCGTTCAGTGCCAAATTACTTAACAAGCCGTATCCATAATCTACTGGAATCCCGCAAGAAACTGGCACAGCAAATAACAGCCCATACACAGGAGCTAGAGCCCAAAGCCTTACAGGAGCCTATGGAACCTATAGAACTCAACAAACTCGACAGAGAGTTTCTTGAAAAACTAACTCACATCATCGAAGAAAATCTGGATGCAGAACTTGATATTCCTTTCATGACAAGCAAAAAATAGGAATGAGCCATTCCACCTTCTACCGGAAAGTGAAAGCATTGACCGGGATATCCGCCAATGAATTTATCCGTAAAGTAAGACTCAAGAACAGTTTGCAATTGCTGCTAACAGGAACATACAATATCTCGGAAGCCGCCTACATGACAGGTTTCAACAATGTTTCTTACTATCGCCAATGCTTTAAAGACGAGTACGGAATGTCACCTACCGAATATTTAAAAAGTTGCCGGTAACGCAAGTAACTGATACATCAAAGTGCGTGCCATACGCTCCTGCCCTTTGGTGTCGGGATGCAAACGGTCATAGCCGGCATCATAGAAATAAATAAGCTGCTCTTCAACCATCGGATTCATACCTGTCACTGCATTAAAGTCTATGACAGGTATTCCCCATATATTTCCTGCCTCCTTAATAGCCTGCACATAAGCATCTATATATTCTCCGCAACCATTCTGATAGCTTTCATCCGGTTGGACATTCTTATCGCCGAAGTTAGCCAACGAACGATGCAAAGGAGTCAGCAGAACGATCTGCTTATCCGGGAAAAGTTTCTTCAGTTGAGTGATTCCTATATTAATACGACCTCTATAAGTGTCTTGAGTCATGACAGGCGTACGCTTTTTCCGCGTCACCATCTTCTTCATCTCACCGTGAGCAGACAGCACTTGCTCTTCTTGTTCCGTAAACCACTCACCGATAGGCACACTACTATTATAATCGTTTGTCCCCATAAAAACCAGGATAGCATCGACTTCTCCGCCATGTTCTTTCTTCAGCTTTTCCGCCTGACGGGGTACATCATCCCACTGCCTTCCACTAATGCCGTAAACAAAAGGAGTGATCCCCAGCCATTCTTTCAGAAAGTCCCAGTACTTCTTTATATTATCACCGTAGCAATTCGGGTCTGTGATGGAATCTCCGATGTATCCTACTTTCTTGCCTTGCCAGGGATGCTGAATACAACCTTGTTTATTTTCAGAAAAGTCATTTGTTACAGATACTTGCTCTTGTCCATACGCCAAACAAGAGGAGAGAAACAAAACTGTGCATATGATCAGAAACCTGTTTTTCATTGTTTTATTCTATTAATAATGAGGTACTCGTATTCAAGTATGGAAATGCAGCCTCAAAAATAGACAGTTTAAGCGAAAGTAGCAAGAATAAAAACAAGAAGATAAAGATAGTACCTTCTTCCCCCCGTTTGCAGGGCAACTATAATCTGATTGCAGGACATATATAGCCAATGTACAGGGGTAACTATCTCCCTGCACGTTGGACATATATATATGTCCTGCACGCTGGGCATATATGCCCTATAAATACTTCATATATCTAATACACAGACTTATTTTGTGTACATCTTCAATCGGATATATCCTTCCTTCGACTGATTTTTCAATGCAATCCCGATACGTGTATATGCCGGAGAGTTCACTTCAATCGTTTCGGAAGTAAACGCCACTTTACCGGATGCCTCAATAGCTACAATCATCTGTTCGGAATCTGTAGCCAGCAGAAGATGTGTATCGTCCAGGATTTTCCAGTCGGCTCGTGTCGTTATGGCTGTTTCGAATCGGATCGGTGTTTTCGCTGTAAATTCATCGCCAACTGTAAAGTTGCCTTCACCCTGACGGTCGTAAACGAAAGTACGAATGAGCTTATCCAAATTGGGGGTGGAATAAGCAGAGGTATAGTCAATACTGAATACATCTTTTTCGTTCGTAAATTCTTTCTGTAACACAACGCCTTTCGCTTTCCCACCCGAGGACTGCGTTCGTCCGTCTACTACTACAGGAACCGGATGGCCGAATGATCCTTTTATCTTATATTTCTGAGGAGCGTCTCCGTTAAAGTAATCACCGGGATAGGAGTTCGGACCACCCTGATCGCCAACCATCGTTTCACTTCCCAAAGCTACGGCATAAGAACCGACATCATTGTGGTTATGATTCTCCGCATTGGTCCCCCCCTTGGCTGATATGGCCAGACGACAGGAAGTTCCACCGGCAGGACGAGCAATCAAAATACCTGCCTGCTCATAATAAGCGCGCAAAGCATCCGACTCTTCCTGCAATACCTGACGGATTCCGTCTGTCATTCCAACCTTTGCAACCTGACTTGTGAAAAGTTCGAGAAGGTGAAGGGACAAGTTGTTTCCTTTGGGTAAAACAGGCTGTTCTTCGGCAGAAGTAACACCCAGCGCCCGGTCGCAGTAACTGAGAATAAACTTGTCCGGCGACAAACCGATGCGACAATCCGAATAGGCGGGGCACACTCCTTCATTCATCTGTATCTTCTTCCCATACCGGGCGATACGGACAAACTTGGGAGTCTGAAAGAAATCTATCTTTCCCTGCGTTGCCCGGTATACTTCTTCACGCAACAGAATGTAGGCACGGAAACCATAATTATAATAACCTACACCTTCACTACAGTAGCCGTCGTCAGCGTACCCCTTCATTCCATACACGTTATACTTTTCGGCTGCCGCAACAAAGTAAGCACGTTCCTCCTTATCGGGCAACAAGGCAAGAGCCGCACCGGTAACACCCGCCAGACACACAGAGTTCCAGTTATTGGTAGCGGTGAACCACCAAAATGGTTTTGTCTCTTCCAGACAACGGTAGACCGGACGGAAAACCTTCTCACGGAAAGCACACTGCACCCGTGCCCTTACCTCCGGCGACAGACGATCGTCCAGCATGGTAACACACTGAGCAATACCGTTTCCGGCAGTAGCAACCACCAAGTCTACATAATAATCCGTTCCTTTGTAATTCTTCAGACCGCGGTCGTGGGCAGGAATAGACCAAGGCTTCTGACTGCAAAGAGCCACCAGAGCTTTTTTCGATGGCAGGGACATAACGCCTCTTATTTTCAAGGCATTCAGCCAAAGTCAGCCTGTACAGATATTGATAACGGGCATTCATCATATTCTCTCCGGGCAAACGAACATTCGTCTTATTCAGATGCAAGTACAATGAATCGACAAAAGGGGGCATCCCCTGCTTCAACAAAGCAGGCGCTTCTTTTTCCAGAAGTTGTTTAGCGTCGTCACTCTCTTTTATCTTATTCCAGAAAGTTCGGTCTTTATAAGACGTTCCTATCCCCTGCGGTCGATCGGGAAGCATAGCTGCAATTTCCTGAATACGGTTCTGCGGGATAGTAGCATTCTGTTTCGGAGCATCTTTTGCCATACGATACATTTCTGTTCCGGCAAGCAGGAAAGCACCCGGTCCGTATACTTCTGTCATATTGCGGGTTACCTTCTTTGGGTCGGCACCGATAGGTTGTACATATCCCAGTTTACCGTCTTCTTCTACCGCAGAAAGCAGTGCTTTCCATCCTTTCTCTACTACAGGCAGGAACTTTTCCTTTGGTAAAAGTCCCTCGTTCAGTCCATAGGCAAGGGCATATACGAAGAAACCGCTACAGCTTGTTTCGGGTGATGGATAAGCGTCCGGATCGAGCAGACTTGCACGCCAGAACCCGTCGCAACTTTGTAAATTAGCGATGCGGTAACAGAGTTTCTGAAACAGTTCCTGATAGAACGGACGATATTTGCTCTTGGCAGGCAGTTCACGTAGCATTTCTACAAGTCCGCCAAGCACCCAGCCATTGCCCCGTCCCCAAAAGACTTTGGCACCATTACTCTCTTTCATATCAAAATAACGGTGGTCACGGTAAAAGAGATTTTCTTCTTTATCGAACAGGAACTCGTAAGTCGCTTTGTACTCTTTATCCATAAAGCGAATGAATTTCTTATCACCAGTGATATTATAGAGTTTCAGATAAACGGGGGGTGCCATGAAAAGAGCATCACACCAAGTCCAGTGTTCTAATGTCGTGGCATCTCCATAAGTCAATTGAAACGAACCCGAAGGAGGATTGGCGACCACCCACTCCGTACGCGCCAGAGTAGGAACAATCATGTCCTTTTGCTTGTACTTTTCGTACAGATACAGATAGGTTTGAGCAATACAAATATCATCTGCATGATACATCCGTTTATCTACCTGCCAATAGTTACGACTTCCCAGGCGGGTCAGCCATTTATAATAGAAATCATCCTGATCGTCCCTCTCGGCGATTTCTGCCCAATAAGCAAGTCCCAGGAAAAAAGGTGGCATTCACCCAGTTGAGATCACCATAAACAGCTCTGTTGTAATGACCGATCTGCCAATCGGCTACCCTACGCATCGATTGCTTCACTTCGGACCTGGTCAACGGTTGTGCATGTGTCGTACATAAATAACTTATGCATAAAACAAAAATCAAAAGTAGTTTCTTCATAATATACTATATATATTTTTTTTTTTACAGGGCAAAGAGATCAGGACTTATTCTACAAATATAGCCCATTTTCTCTATTTGAAAAACCAATCCCTAATATTCCATAATTTGCGGAAAACATTTTACCTAAAATAGTTTATATGCTTTGGATGCACCGGCATAGATACCGGTATTTCTAAAATCACATAAGACAGTCTTTCGCTCGCTGGATATTTCAGGAATCAGTAATTCTACTTTAATACAAGATTGTGTCTGTCCGGGATCAGCAATATGCAATTCGGCATTACCACAGTGTCCATCCTTAATCATCAATGCACAGGCTTTATCCACACTTACAGAAAGCTCTCCGCTACGGAATGTACCCTCTTTATAAAATACCATTTGCCATATTCCCAATTTCGTATGCCTCACTATCTGCATAGAATCCGTATTCGCCAGAATTTCGACGGGACTCTTCCTGTAGTGATTCATCTTGCGGACAGAATGAATCCCAGGCACCACGATATAGGCATAGGTAGCATTCCGGGGATTACAACCATGATTAAATCCCAAAGTAAAGACCTCTTGCTGCTGCTCATTTTTAGATTCAGTATGATTAATGCTGTACCACGATCCCGTCTGCATCTTCTTGCTCAAAAAGAGATTTCCGCCGGCGGGAAAGACATAACCAATTCCATTGTGCAATACCCATTCGGGAGAATCATAGACGAAATCTCCTTCTTTCACCATCGACTGCTTCTTACTTTGTGACAATATGACCTCCTTTTTCGAAAGCAAACATTGATTGATAGTAGTACATACCGACACACCGGCTGTCGAATTAATCCCCGCTCCCAAACAAATGATTTCATCATCGAAAAAGAACCAGGACTTTTTTTAGCTGCGGTATTTATACCGGCATAAGTATCAAGATATGAATAGACTGACACACCATAAAGACTATCAGAGACTCCTCCTGCAAATACGGAAGTTCCCCTCGTTTGCCCAATCAATTACAGTTCGTGGAATGGTATCCAGTTGAGGAGCAGTCACTCCAGGAATACGATTCCAGTTCCATACCGGAAAGATGCGGGCGTACTCGCTCCCTTCGGTCACGATGTTTGTACATCCGTCGGACATAAAATAGGTTTTCAGATTTTCACCATTCCCATATTCGCATCGCATGGTACGATTGGAAACCATACGAACGTCAAATGTATAGTGGGGACGGACATGAAGAGCATAGTCTCCTCTGAAAAATAATGAGTGTGTAACGGCTTTATTCCATAGTTGGCGGACTTCTTGCCTTCAATCTGGCTATAATCGCATTGTATTCATCAGTATGCGCCGGGTCGAGCTCCAGCATTCGTTTGGCAAACAAGGCGGCATGACTCTTTTTGGGTAGCATTATCACGGCTCACTCCTCTTCCCAATACATCGAAAAGCATGTATTGTCCACGTATAACCTGATAATAAGTGCCGCACATAAAATGCCTCAGAAATTGTATTCTCTCATCATCCAATGCATATTTCGTTCCTTTGGTGTAAAGAGCTACTTGTGTTACTCCTTTCAGTATTTCGTCTCCATAACCACCGATATAAAGCTGCACGCCATGCTGAAAATAGCTGTTGTCATGCTGAAATCCTTCTTTCACAGTATATGAGAGAGGACTATAAGCATTCTCAACAGCCGTTTTCAAGTCAACATCATTCTTCTGAAGGCAAGCTCTATAAATCCAATGTAAAGCAATATCCGTCCGGTTGGCTCCAGTCCATCTGGCAGGATGTCCGCCATCCTTCCGCATACGTTGCAAGACCTTTGTCTCCAATACTTCCGGTATCTGCCTTTTACCAACGCGCATCTGAATAAGCAAAACACCGAGTTTTTGCGGCTCGGCAATCTGATTATACCACCAGTTATTACAATGTGGATTACGATGATGCCAATACTCCAAGCCCTTTACTATCTTATGATACAAATCTTCATTCTGATAATAGGAATTCTTTGGATGAGTATAAGCAAATACAAAGTCATACAACCGATCCACATGAATAAGTGGCATCCAGTTAGTACGATCCCGGCGGGCATAATCTATATCTATAAAACACCCTTGGACATCATCGTACAGTTCCAGGGCTTTGTCAATATTCGGATTTTCCGCAACCCCATCCCGAATCTTCTTCATTAGAATATCAAAATCATCATTCTGCAAGGCGGACGTACAAATAGAGGGGCAAGGTAAAACCAAATCCCAAGGACTCCATGCCAGCAATAATAGAATTATGATTTTATAATGTATCATTTTCATATATGCATGTTTATCATTTGGAGAATAAGAGAGTATGTCAAAAGTAACTAAATTCCCTTCTTGAAGGAGGAGAGTTTAGTTACTTTTGACACACCTTCTCATCCTTAAAATACAATCAGGCCGACCACTCAGGCTACTTCGTATATTTAACAGGTTTCGACCAGATTTTATCCAATACGTTTTCCTGCGGAGCATACAAGGTTTCCATTATAAAAGAATCGCCTGTAAAATCTTCTAAAACGTCCTGTCCTTCCTTATTATAATAAGAAATTTTTGTTGTTTCTTCTCCTCCCTTGTTCCAAGTTAGCCTGGATGCCACTAATGTGCTGTCCAGCAACATGGAATATTTGATGACCAGATTACCACTCTGCATACTCTTAGAAACAATGGAACGATTTAACAGATAGCTCTGGTACTGTGTCCCATAAATAGTTCCTGTAGAGTCTGTAGCCAATGATTTATTCAACTCATCATCTTCCAGCCAGGCGGAAAAAATGATAGACCCCTCCCGCATATTCTCTAAAAAGAATATCCGTCCTCTTATTTTTGGCCAACTCATATCTGACAGTATCACTTTGATTCAATGCAAGAGCAATCTTTGTAGATCTCCCGTCTTTCACTATCGGAAATGAAATCAGCACCCTTTCCCACCCATTACGCACGGTTATTGAATCTTTCGATAATCGTGGTAATAAGATACATGATTGGACCATCCTTAACAAAGTCCTTATAAGTCGCATCCATTGACTCGCAAGATATAATGGAACAGAATATCAAGATGCTGACTGATATAAATATAAATTTCTTCATAATATTTGTCTTTTATATAGCGATTACTGTATTATTTTATCCTCCGGTGTTCCAAAGAAAGTAAGTTCTGCCACATTGATACGAGATGTTCCTACATTATAATTCTTGATACAAACAAACGTCACATATCTATATGCATCCAGATCTACGGAAAATTCGAGTTCATTTCCGTCTCTTGCCAGTTCCTTATCAGCATCAGTTAACGGGACAATAGCCGCCGGAATAACAGAACCGTCGGCTCTGGGCAATACTCCTTGATATAACCGTACCCATCCTTCATCATTTTCCGGATCAAACTTGGTTACATTATTATCATTTCGTCCCCAAATTTCTATTTCTTTCGGATACAGACCGTCAAATATAGATGAATAATCAGTTTCCATTTCTTCTTCCATAGACAATCATACGGCTGAGCTTAAACTTCTTCCCTAAGTCCAGTGTCACCGAACTCGGCTTGGTAAAATCATATCCCGCCGTTGTGAGGGTCATAAAAGTATTATTGCTTCCAATAATTCCGTCATACAGATTCTTTGGGGTATTAGCATTCGGTGCCAGGTAACCTTTGTATTCGCCAATGGTCAAGTATCCCATTTTTTTCTTATCTACTTCCTCTTCATAATATGGAGTCAGAGATATCTCCTTACTTTCAGAAAGATGTCCCCACCTATCCTTCACCACCACACTAAATTCTGAAGGAACGGCTTCCATACCACGTATGGGCTCATTAATCTCTTGCTTTTTGGTATATAAAGCTCCGGCTTCCGTCCATTTTCCAGTAGCATCTTTCCGGTACACATAAAAAGTAAGGGTCTCATTGCTGGTGTTGGATGTCTTTATCCGGATACCGGCAAAATCCGGTTTTATTTCCATCTCCTTATAAGCAGTGATATAAGGCGGCTCTTCCGGATTTATTTTCACTTCCAGAGGTTCAGAATAGGCTTCACCCGGACTTACAGAATACAACTTCACATTATATTCACCGGCTTTTTCAAATCCTTCCACCACTACAGAATCGGCAAAATACGAAGCATTGGTCGAACGTTCTCCTATCTCTGTCATATATACAGCCTTCATATAAAGAAAATTCTTATCACTGGGCTGTGTAAAATAGATTATAGACTTTCCCGGCAGATTTTTTGACACCATTCAATACTACCTGTTCAGGCGGAGTCGTACTTCCATGGGGAGAATTCATATCACTATCGTTATCGCAAGCACTAGGCAGCAATGTGATGGCTAGTACTAAAAAGGCTACTGTATATTATCTTTTTCATAAATCAAATGTCACTTTAATTACTTACCAACCATAATTTTGAACTAAGTTAGGATCTTTTCTCAACTCACCGATATCAATAGGCCAGAAATACATTTTGGGAGTGAAATCTCGGACAAGTACTAAGTTCTCACTATAATAATCTACATCAGTTTCTCCATAACGGACTTTCCAACCGGTCAATGGCTGTGTCAATTCTGTTGTCGCAGTTTTCCACCGACGGACATCCCAAAAATAATGTCCTTCAAATGCTAACTCAATACGACGCTCCTGCATGATGATTTGTCGTAAACCAGTCTGAGTAGCATACTTGCTGTTTCCTACATATTGGTCCCAACTTTCTTTTACGCCTTGAAGTCCCGAACGTTCTCTCACCATATCGATCCATGGCAATACCGTAGCATAATCCTCTCCTTTTTCATTTAAAGCTTCGGCATACATCAAATACAAATCAGCCATACGGATAACAGGGAACGGATAAGTGACCGATGTAAATCCGGAAGCCGCATCGGACATGACCGTCTTGTAGTTAACCACTTTCTTAGGCCAAATACCAGTCAGGTTCTGAGAGTGATCTGCCGGAATGGGAGACACATTTCCTCCTTTACGCGCATTCACCGAATACAAGCCCGAAAGTCCCGTCTTTCCTTGTCCGAACCAAATACCGCCGTCAAAGCCTAAGCTGGCATAATATCTGTGTTCACGTTCCAGATTCAATTTGACTGTTCCCGTTTTATAATTCAGCATAATAGTATTCTCATATCCGGGCTCAGCTTCCACCGGCGTGGGAGCCTGCACTTCAAATCTATTAGCATAATCCCATGTCTTATCTTCTTCTATAGGAACCCCATGTTTAGTATAAAATGAGTTAGTCAGTCCAAGAGAAACACCCAGATTGGTTCTGTTCGTAGCATTCTTAGCATTTCTGCCGGGAACCAAGTCACGCGGCATTGCCTGTATCTGATAGTTGTCATAAGAACCCGAACCGACCCATGACTGAGAGTTTGCCCATACCACTTCTTTGTTCCACTTCTCAGTGACAGCACCTCGCAAATTCATCATCAGCTTGTCGGACTCTGTCATGACCACAGTGGGATCATCAAAATAATATAAACCGAATCCCAAATCTTCGAGATAAGTAATGGCTTCTTTACACGCTTCGGCAGCCTTTACCCATTTCTGCTTCTTCTCCTCTTCCGTTTTAACCGGATTAAAGATTTTCACACCTCTATTATCTGCAATTACCTCATAATCCATATTTCCATTGAACAATGGACTTGCAGCGGTTACCAGAACTTTCGCTTTCAATGCTTTAGCCATACCTACGGTCACTCGTCCCAGTTCTTCAGCTTCATTCTCTATTTTAGCCGGAACATCCGGATTAGCAATCACCTTGTCCAAAGTTTCTGTCACATAATTGAAACAACTGTCCAATGTCTCCCGATAAGGATGCATTTCCTCCGTACTACTACTTACCGGAACATATCGATCCATAATAGGAATCGGTCCATACATCCTGATCAGATAGAAATGATAATAAGCTTTCAAAAATTCCACTTCACCGATCCATCTGTTTTTCTCGCTATCATCCATATCCGGTGTAGTATGTATATTCTCAATCAGAATATTACAATAAGCAATTCCCTCATATAAATGTCCCCATTGAGCACAATATGGTGAATCGGACTTTTGCAATCCTTGGGCTATATACCAGGCGCTGGTTCCCAAATAGCTCCGGAAAACATCGGAAATACAAAAATCACCGGCACCAAGCAAAGCTACATTATTTTTGAGACTTCCGTCACTAGGCATATACCTGTAGCAAGTAAACAAGACTTTTTCCGCTTCTTTTCTCAAGGCGAAAGCATGGTCTTCAATGGTCGGTATGTTATCCGGGACGATATTCAGTTCACATGATGTCAATATAAACACCGACAAACATGACAATATACATATTTTGATTTTTTTTCATAACCATTCTTTTTAGAAACTTACATTTACACCAATATTGAATACACGTTGTAACGGATAATTAAGACCATTACCTGCCAATTCCACATCCCAATCCTTGAACTTACTCAAAACAAAAAGATTGGTAGAAGACATATAGAGCCTCAGATTGGACATACCCCACTTGCTCACAATTTTTTTGAGGTACTGTATATCCCAGTTCAACCAATTTCAGTCGTAAGAAGGAACCGTCTCTCATGAACCATGTACTCAGCTCTTTATTGTTGGCAACAGAAGTGGTTGACAATCTGGGCCATGTTGCATAACGATTGCGGTTACTTTCCGACCAATAGCTATTTGCAATAAATTTCACTAGTTGATTATTAGTTTTCTGCTTCATATCCGGATCTTTAAAGAATGGAGACATCTTATCATAATCAATCCAGAAAGAAGACTGCGCCGAGCCGTGGAACTGGAAATTGATGTCAAAACCTTTATAGCTAAATGTTGATCCAAAGCCATAGTTGATTTCCGGACTAGTCGGATGTCCAATAGGAACTTGATCCAATGAATTAATTACTCCATCTCCATTCATATCCCGGTATTTGATATCTCCGGCTTTATAATCACCAAACTGTACAGGAGAGTTGGCCACTTCCGCATCGTCTATAAATAGCCCTTCCGCAATGTATCCCCACTTCTGGTTGGGCGAGTAGCCTATTTTGTATTTCCACCATTCCTTATCATACGTGTTATCTTCATATTTCAGATATTCACTATGCGCATAGGTTAAGTTTCCGCGTACTATCAAAAAAGCGTTTTTGTTAAGGTTCTTTTGATACTTTAAATCAAGATCCACACCGTGTCCTTTGGTCTCGCCAATGTTAGCATATACGTCTGCCTGATATCCCATTACGCTTGGAATACTGGCTCTTTTTCTGTAATATGTCAGTACGATGTTCTGTGAAATATTCAGCTATCAGGTCAAATCCGTAGAAAGAAGCTTCCAATGCGAAATTAGCTTTACGGGATTTTTCCCATCCAATGGCAGGATTAGCATAACGTGAAACATTTACGCCCGGTCTGCTATATTTGTTTTCATACCCGAAAGATGCTCCACCTGCATTCATATTCACATTAGACAGATATAAGAAACGTTCATCGACTCTGCCAATCTTATCATTTCCCACCAAACCGTATGAGGCTCTTAGTTTCAATTTCGTAATTTTTTGAACTGAGCGGTTGGAAGAATGGTTCGTTCGAAATCATCCAGCCACCACCGACGGACGGAAAGAATCCCCATCTGTGTTTCTTATCAAAGCGTTCGGAAGCATTGTATCCAAAATTGAACTCCGTGAAATAGCGGTCACTATAGGCATAAGTAAAACGTCCCGACACACCCATATTTCTTGAAGGCAAGCTCTCCTGCAAAGTTTTGTAGTTTGGATTCTTACTGTCAATATACTGAGTAACGATAAGACCACCTACGGAATGATCACCGAAAGTCTGATTATAACTGGTTCTCGTTTCGATTGTCATTACATTGTTGACAGTCTTGTCACCGGGACTAAAATCAAGGTATTCCGTTCCGGAGTCAGGATTGATGTTTTCGATAGAATATTTCTCTGTCATGAAATCATAAGAACTTAAAGCATAGTAATATGGCTTATATTGTCTGGTCTGACCGTAATATGATTTACGAGAAACGTTGAAGAAACCTTCAAATTTCAAACCTTTAGTGATAAAGTTCAAGTCCTGCGTAACACCTAATGTAGCAAGAAGAGTCGTATTCTCATATTCCTTATATCCTTTTACCATTTCAGCATACGGGTTAAGATAACTTCCGTCATCGCTGTTTCCAAAAAGAATGTGTTTGATATATTTATGTTGTTCATCGGTAGGATATACAGCGGGAAAAAAGTACAGGATTAGACTTCATTACCATCTTATAAATATCCGATCCCGAATAAATAGGACCTTCATAAGTGTCAAAGATTCCACTTAAGTTTACTCTTACCTGGGTCGTTTTTGTCACATTGATGTTGACATTAGCCCTCATCTGATAAGTCTGAAGATTGATATTGTTGTTGAAGTTGTTCTTGCCGTCTACGTTGAGCAAACCCTGGTCTTTGGTATATCGCAGAGACACGTAATACGTAGCCGAATTTCCTCCGCCACTGATGCTCATGTTGGCTCTTCCATTCCAGGTCGAGTTCTTCATTAGTTGCCTTCTCCAGTCATTTGTAGGATAAATGATAGAACCAGATCCCGGAACGGTTCTGTCTATTTTATCATCACTATACATGACAGGGGCGGAAGGATCACGTGTTAAGATGGCTTCATTATGCAATTTCATGTAAGTGACAGGGTCTGCCAACTCAATATTACTGGTCGGACGAGAATTACTTCCCTCTATTCTTACATCAAACTTAGTTTTTCCTCTCTCTCCCTCTTTTTGTCTTTACTAGAACGACGCCATTAGCTCCTCTCGAACCGTAAAGGGCCGTTGCCATGGCATCTTTCATGATTGAAAAACTTTCGATATCATCGGGATTCAAACGCCCTAAGTCCGTACTTGTAGATTCAATGTTATCAATCAGAATCAAAGGACTGGTGTTAAATCCGAAAGATGCGATAACCACGTACAAAAAAAGCTAGCATCGTCCGCACCCGGCTCTCCTGATGTCTGATAAGAAATAATACCGGCTACCTGACCTGCCAATGCAGTTGTCATATTACTGCTCGGCACTCTCAGGCTCTTTGGCGAAAGTGTAGTGATAGAACCAATCACACTCTCCTTCTTTTTGTGTTCCGAATGCCACAATTTCCACTGCATCCAGTTCATTTTACGTTTTGTGAAAGTTGGATGGTAACGTTTGTTTTCCCTTTCAGTGGAAATTCTTGTGTATTATATCCAATAAAGCTGACTACCAGCACATCCTTTTGAGGAGAAGCCATCAAAATAAACTTACCATCCAGATCTGTGACAGTTCCACTGGTGGGATTACTTTTTAAGAGTAACATTCGCTCCAGGTATTCCTTCACCGCTCTCATCAAAGACCTGCCCGGTAATCTTAACTTTTGCATCACTTTGCTGCTGACTCTTTTCATCACCAGTCATTTTCTGTTGCCCATCTTGCGAATATGCTCCTATCGCGACAAAGCAAGCTAGCAGAAACAAATAAAATTTTTCAATTTTCATAAATTATTAGATTAGTTAATGATAAATACTTGTTTTCCATTTAAAAGAGATTCTTTCTCATTTCATTCATAGGCTTTTATATTTTAGATTCAACATTTTTCAGATTACATACAGAAACGTCTCCGATTACCAACCTGCGTGCTCTTCTTTGTTTTCACTCCAATCGGCACTTCGCTTCTTTTCGCCGGTATAGTTCCATTCAATCTCGTCAGTGTATTCTTTTTCCATTATATGTTGCAACGGTTTTAATTGTATTCTTACCTTGTTCCAAGGTTACATCATCCAAGACATAGTGCACATCCGTGTAGCCTTGGCGTATACCCGTCAGTTCTTTTCCATTAAGATACACTTGCGGTGTACCTATGTTAGAATAAACAGTGACAGAAGTATGTTTTCGTTCGCGGTCGATGTTGCGACGCTGGGTCAGGTAGAGTACGGGATCTTTGCTCCAGTTAGCTTTATACCAGTAATAGGAGTCTTTTTGATTTTCCGGTCAAAAGTGATCAACCCCTTCAAGTTACGGGCAGGTACACCGCCACGGCTCCACATCGGTACACCAAAGTCAAACATATTCCAAAGATAAGAAGCGATGATATAGGGATGCTTTGCAATGACACTCCATTGGTATTCATGCGTCTTGGTCTGAAAAGTTTCGGATAGAAAGACTTTCCCCAGTTCAGAGCATCACCCAGATATTCTGTCTGATGGTCCAGATTTGCATCAGCACCATATTCCGTCAACATCAGTTTCTGCCACGGGTATTTCTCCTCCAGCCCTTTTACCCAAGGCTCGATATCCTGCAACTTTTTCTCATACCATCCGAAGTAGCGGTTCATTCCCTGAATATCCGCATTCTGATTGACCGGATGCTCTGCATGGCCATAACCATTTACAGATACAGTGTAGCGGTCAGGATCCTCTGTCTTGGCCAGATTTATGCAGAGCTTGTGTCAGTCCTGCCGTATATTCGTGAGGCTGGTATACTTCATTGTGCAATCCCCATACATAAATGGAAGGGTGATTGAAACTTTGACGGATCAGTTCACGAAGCTGAGACTGTGTATTTTCGGCTTCATATCCTGTCACCCGATTCACAAAAGGAATCTCTGCCCAGATGACCAATCCCAAAGAATCGCAACGGGAATACAGGTAATCCGACTGTTGATAGTGGGCGAAACGGACAGTAGTTGCTCCGATATCCATAATCTGAGCCAAGTCGAAATCATGTTCTTTGTTGGTAAGCGCACTACCCAATCCCCACCAATCCTGATGACGGGTTACCCCATACGTCGGGTATTTCTCACCATTCAAGTAGAAACCTTTGCCTGGCACAATCTCATATCTACGAACACCCAATGGCTGTACCACCTCATCAATTACTTTTCCGTCCGCCAGTAAGCGGGAAATAACCTTATATAAATAAGGGTCCTTACGTCCCTGCCACAGATGCGGTTTATTCAGTTTGAAGGTAGAAATGTAAGTCTGTGTTCCCTGCGGAGTGAGTACCAAAGGAAGGCGATGGGAAGTGACCTTCTTGCCATTCTGCGTATAAATGGTATTTTCGAGTACCAAGTCAGCAGGAGTAAGACTTCCATTGTCCAGCTTCACTTTCACTGTGATATCGGCAGAGCGTTTCGATACATTCCTTTGAGTAATATATACACCCGGAGAGGCACAATCGGTAACTGTAATGTTATTCTGTTCAGTAATAATCAGCCATACCGGACGATAGATACCTCCGTAAACCCCAAAAAGATTGTGATTTACCGGAATCACATCAGAACGTGAAGCATTATCCGCCTTTACCATTATCTCATTCTCAGCTCCCAGTTTCAATGCGGTTCCAATTTCAAAAGCAAAGGCGCTGTATGCTCCCCGGTGCATTCCGACAAGTTTACCGTTGACATACACTTCTGTGTTGGCGCCCACACCTTCAAAGCGAAGAAATACACGCTTCCCTTTCAACTCATTGCCAAAGAATTGTGTTTTCCTGTAATAACCAACTCCTTCATAGAAAGCATCAGCTTTTACCTGCATATCTTTAGCGTTCCAGGTATGAGGCAAGTTTACAGTTTCCCAGTCCGCATTCCATTGAGCAGCGACCTTCACCGGGTCCTGTGAAAAAGGCCCGCGTTTGAATAGCCATCCTTCATTGAAAGAGGTCACTTCCCGGGCAGAGAGTGAAAGAATCTGCCCGATAAGCGCTGATAAAATGAGTATATATTTAAACTTCATAGAATCGTTTCTTTATCATTTATGTTAAAGCATCTCGATAAATACTTTTTGTTCCTTTAGCTGCACGAACTTTAAGCTGAATAACATAAGGTTCACCCGGATTCTTTTTAGGAACAGATACGTTATATTCATTGCGGGTTGTCTCAACAACAGTGATATCTTCACCGGTAGTCAGCAAAGTGGCTTTTTCTACTGTAATGCCTTTCGGAGTCTTTACAATCAACCGTTCACTATAAGGCTGATTGAATACTACCATATAAACTTCATCGTTTTTACCACGTGTATAATATCCCCAGTCTTGTTTTTCAAATCCGGCATAATCGCAAGCATAAACAGCTTTTCCGTAACGATTCATCCACTTACCAATCGCTGTAGCCATTGCTTTCTCTTCGGGACGGAAATCACCATCTGCCTGAGGCCCGAAGTTGACAACCATGTTTCCACCCATCGAAACAGCGTGTACAATGCGGTCAATGACTTCAATCGGAGTTTTCACATAGCTCAATGACCAGTCTTTGTGATATCCCCATTGATTTTCGGGTATAGTCATGCAGGCTTCCCAGTCCCACTGTGTAACTTTGAGATCTTTCACCGGATCGGGCAAGCGGCGTTCGTAGCCGGATTCGTAGTCACCCATCAGACGACCATTGCTATCAAAATGTCGCTTTCCTTTGTCATCAGCACGTAAGCGGCTATTGATGGCAACACCCGGAACGAGTTCCTTCAACATTTGTTCTGCATGAGCTGTCCACCAACCATTCTTTTTAACGCTGGCATCCCACGTACCATCAAACCAGAAGTCCTTAACGGTCGGGTAACGTGTTGCCAGTTCTTTCAGTTGATTGTCGGTAAATTCAAGGAAACGGCTGAAGGCGATGCTATCTTCTTTGGATTTTATATCATAACGATAATCCGGATTACTCCAGTCCATCACTGAGAAATAGAAGTGTACATCAATTCCTTCGTCATTATAGGCTTTCACCAACTCGCCCAATATATCACGCTTATATGGGGTATTTGCTACGGTATATTTAGTATACTTACTAGGCCACAGACAGAAGCCTTCATGATGTTTCGTTGTAATCTTGACATACTTAGTACCCATTTCTTTGGCCATCTTTGCCCATTTCTTCGCATCAAATTTCGTAGGGTTCCATTGATCCATCAGTTTCAGCCATTCATCAGCAGGTACTTTTGCCCAGCTTTTCAGCCATTCGGCAGCTCCGCCATATACTTTTCCATTCCACTCTCCCCCGGGGATAGCATACAGTCCCCAGTGGATGAAGGCACCCAGACGATTGTCACGGAACTTCTGCATGGCAGGGTCTTGCCGTTTACCTTCATTCGTAGCTCCATATTTCAAAGGAATTTCCTTCTTTGCTTCTTGAGCAAACGTTACAGAACTGACAGTAATCAATAATAAGAGTAATGTTATTAATCTGCTTTTCATGCGATAAATTATTGTGTTTTTCATACTTATTTTATTGTCTTTGATTCTATGTATTAAAACAGAATGAAAGCATTGCAAAAATAGGAGACCTATATGACATCCATAAACACAAATTTTGCAAAAAGAACATTTCTGCATCCACATGGAAGATTTGGTCACCTATAATGGAAGATTTGGATACATCGCCCTTCTTTTTCTGCACAAATGATGTTATCCAACGTATAGCAACCTATAGGCAGAACATTGGGGGATTAATACCTGGTTTGTCAGGTATTAACAGCTGACATATCAGGTATTAACAACTGAATTGTCGGATATTAATAGCTGATATGCCGGATATTAATACTTGAGAAGTCAGGTAATGAAACAACTACTCCTTCCTACTCCTGACTCCTTGCGGAGCAATTCCGAAGAAGGCTTTAAAGGATTTGCTGAAATAACGGGGAGAAGAAAAGCCGAGCCGAACGGAAATCTCTGTTATATTTAGTTCCGGATGCTCTGTCAGCAAAGACATAGCTTCATCCAGCTTCACTTTCAAGATGAACTCATTCGAGTCAACCCGGTCATTTGTTTAAACTGCATATATAATTTGCTGCGTCCCATACACAATTCTGAAGCAAGCGCAGTAACATCAAAATCAGGGTTTTCAAAATTCTCTCTGACAATATTTACACATTTCGTCAGCAGTTCTTTATCTTTCTCATTAATAGCTTCCGCTACAGGAGATTCCGTAATGACCTTTTACCCGCATAATGTGCAATCAGACGTTTCTTGTTTTTTATCAAGTTATTGCAACGGGCCACCAATACCTTTATATTGAACGGCTTCGTTATATAATCATCCGCTCCGAACATCAAACCTTCTACAACATATTCCACAGAAGTCTGTGCTGTCAACAGAACGACAGAAATATGAGAAAGTTCTACATTGGTCTTGATTTTATAGCACAAGTCCTTACCTGACATCTCAGGCATAATCACATCACTTACTATCAGATCCGGTTGTATTTGTTGCGCCATCTCCAGTCCTTCGCGTCCATTACACGCAGTATATACATTATACATCGGTAAGAATATATCTTCCAGCATGGACAATAGTTCGGTATTATCATCTACCAAAAGAATCGTAGGCTTATCTTCTTCATCCATATTTTTCTGCGATTCAGGTTCTTTTATCTCTTCCGCCATCAACTGTCCATAAGAAGATACAGAAGCTTCCGGAATAATCAGTGACTCCCGACCTTCCGTCACAGCCATCTCTTCATCACTGAAATGTCGGTTTCCTAAAGGTAGAGACAAGATAAACTTAGTACCCTCACCAACAGTACTTTCTACCTCAATCTTTCCATGATGCATATTCATAATTCCTTTTGCCAACGCCAATCCGATGCCTGTCCCCAAAGTAAAAAGAAGAGGAAGAAGAGGCATTATCCGTCTGATAGAACCGGTCGAATATCTTCGAAATATGTTCAACCGGAATCCCAATACCCGTATCACACACTGAAACTACGGCCTGTGAAGCAACTTTCCTTACTTCTACAGTTATATTTCCCTTATTGGATGTATACTTAAAAGCATTCGACAATAAATTAAAAATCACTTTCTGTAACTGTATTGGATCAAACCAGACAGAAATCGTTTCTTCTACAGAATCAAAGCGATATGTGATCTCCTTTTTTTGTGCATATTCATAAAAACACATATAAATCTGACGAGTAAAAGTAACCAAATTCTGTTCTTCAACTCTGAGTTTCAAATAACCCTGCTCCTGTTTGCGAAAATCGAGCAACTCGGAGATCAAATTCCGCATATGCCAGGCGTTTTTTATATATACGCTGAATACGATTATAAATGGTTGTGCCCAAATCCATTTGCATCAATACTTCAATTTGCCCCAGAATAAGCGTTAATGGAGTACGAAATTCATGAGAAATATTAGTAAAGAAGCGCAATTTTACTTGATTGAGTTCTTCAATCCTCTCTTTTTCTTTTCGCTCAAACTCCAATGAAGACCTCAGAGCCGCCTGCCGTGTTTTAAAACGAACAAATGCGACCATCAATGCAGTCAGACAAAGGACATAAAACAGATATGCCCATATGGTAGCATAAAAAGGAGCGGAAACATGTATATTCAAGCAGATTGCATCTTTCAAACTCTCCTTATTTTCCATCGAACGAACTTTGAGCGTATAATCTCCGGGAGGCAGATTGGTGTAAGTAACCGTAGTGCCGGAAGTCTGGGTCCACACTTTATCGAAGCCATCCAGATAATATTCAAACAAACGATTACGGTCACTATTATAATTAAAAGTAGCAAATTCCACTGTTACGTTATTCTGCTGATAGCTTAAAAAGATATCCGATGTTTTCGCCAATATCTCAGTCAGGATGCCGGACTCATCACCAGGAGCTATTTCTTCATTGAAAATAAACAATTTATCAAAATTCAAGAAGCTTTTGACCTGAGATTCATAAAAGGACCGCTCTTGAAACATAGCCAATCCATTGGTACCACTTATATAAATAATCCCATTTTTGCTTCGATATAAAGCGGACCCCAAATTATAAGTCTGACGAAACAAGTGATAAGTCTCTTCTGTAACCTCTTTTCACGATCAAAGATAGAAAGCCCTTTCCCATGCAAAACAAGCAGACAATTATCCCTGGCAGACTCGCAGATATAATAACAATAATTACTCGGAAGTACTCCATTGGTAGTTCCGTAAGACTTGAAAGTATCCTGTTTCTCCTGATACTTGAATATCCCCGCGCCAATTGTACTAAAATAAATATCTCCTTTATTATCTTCAAAAATATGCACGGTTTTTGTATCTTCCTACCGTCAACGTGTCTTTCTCGCTATCCGCCAAATATTGAGTCACTTTTGAAGAAGATAAATTGACGCACACTATCCCTCCGCCACCAACAGCAAGCCACATACGCTGCCGGCTATCGATCAGAAACGTTTCAAAAGCATATTCCCGACTGATCAATTTCTGGACAGACGGATCATCCGTAAGCGGTGAGAATTTCTCGGTCACCGGATCAAAAAACACCGGACCACCTTGTGTCAACATCGCAATGCCATCCTTATACTCCTGAATATCGTTCACAATCTCATGAGGCAACGAGGCAGGGTCACCGATAACATGATGGAGAGTGTGTCCCTTGTTCGATTTTAAATCCAGAACGAACAATCCTCCTAAATGAGTCCCCGCATACAATCGATTATTCTCCTTTCTATAAAAGATCGACTTGACATTATTACTCCCTAATGTCCCCTGATCTCCTTTATGATACATATATCGGGAGAAAACGCCAGTATCCCCATGATAACAATTCAGCCCTCCACCTTCAGTACAGATCCACACATTTCCTGCACTATCTTCAGTCATTTTACCGACTACCGGAAAGCTGAGGCAATCTTCACGTAAAGGTTCGGCACAATAAAAGCTATGATTATTCTTATCGGGATTGAATACATTCACTCCTCCATAATAAGTCCCGACCCAAATATTACCTTGCATATCTTTATGAAGAGAGAGAATAGAAGTATGGCTTAAAGAATTCGAAGAACTTCCATAACGCGTATAATGACTCCACGTATCAGTAATCGGATCGTAACAATCGATTCCCTTGAACGTACCTACCCAAATATGCTTAAAATCATCTTCCAGCACGCATCGGACCTGATTATCGGATAATTCCCCCATTCCCGAATGACTAACATAAGCGGTTGTCTCCCGATCGGGAGAAACACGGTATAATCCGTTCCAGGCTCCCACCCATATATTTCCGGAACTATCACCCAAAATACAATTACCCTTATCAAGGGTAAGTAAAATCTCTTGCCGAAGAGGGTCTTCACGTGATATTGCGACCAAGTATTTTCTGGTAACCACCCATACAGTCTCTCTGTCTACATAGAGTGCTCTTCCCACAAAACCTTTCTGCACACGAGCAAAAAAACGTCAGCTCTGTACCCTGTCCCGTATAATAATAAATGCCGTCTGCACAACTCACCCAAAGTGTATCTTTCTTACAAAACAGTCCATACACACCTTTCTGTCGCAGACAAGTGAATTGCTCCGTATAAATATCCAGTTTAATCAGATCGTTTCCCGAACGAATATACATTCTTCCGTTCTTATCTCCACATAATTCGTTAATCTCATTATTAGTCAGTCCATGATTACTTTCCGAAGGCTGGAATACTCTTACATCCTTACCGTTGTATCTATTCAGTCCCTCAGTAGTTCCCAGCCAGACTGCCCCTAACTCATCCTGATAAATTGATGGGATACACACCTGAGATAATCCATCAGATACTCCCAAATGCTTAAAATAATGATTAGTGGCTTCCGCCATCACCATAGATAAAAAGACTTAAGAGAAAGGTTATTGTTCTTCGCCACATTTTACACATAATTATATTGCGGGTAGCAAAAATACAAAAAAAACATAATTATTGGTTAAGAATCTCTTTAATTTATACCCTTCCAGCCGAAATGCAGTTTATTCATTTGACGATTCTTGCTAAAATACAGTCCCACAGTATTTTTTCAAGGAAAAAAATCAATGGTGTTTTTAGGTTAAAACCATATCTTTGCCACAAACTAAAAAGAATAATTGGATGTTAATCACATTTACATTCCGCAAGGATCTCGTTCTGTAAATAATCTGTAAGTCTTCCTCTCATTACAGATTATCCCTTACATTTTCTCCGGCATATTCTATGTCAGAGTTGATTTCTATTTTCTAAAAAAAATAACAACTATTGTAGGCTCAAATGGTTTTATGCATCCCCGTATGCCTCCATTTGACGTACACCTAAAACATTAAAAACAATGAGTAACAATAATACATCTATACATGATTTCGATTTCTCTTTCATATGTAACTACTTCAAGCTGCTGAAACGTCAAGGTCCCGGAAGTCCGGAAGCCACACGCAAAGCTGTAAGTTTCATCAACGAACTGACCGATGATGCAAAGATTGCCGATATCGGCTGCGGCACAGGCGGTCAGACACTGTTTCTGGCTGACTACGTGAAAGGACAGATTACGGGCATAGACCTCTTTCCCGATTTTATCGAAATATTCAATGAGAATGCGGTGAAAGCCAATTGCGCCGACAGAGTAAAAGGAATCACCGGATCAATGGACAATCTCCCGTTTCAGAACGAGGAACTCGACCTGATCTGGTCGGAAGGAGCAATCTACAATATAGGATTCGAACGTGGGATGAACGAATGGAACAAATACCTGAAAAAAGGCGGTTTCATCGCAGTGAGCGAAGCATCCTGGTTCACTTCGGAACGCCCTGCGGAAATAGAAGACTTCTGGATGGACGCCTATCCGGAAATCAGCGTGATCCCGACATGTATTGACAAGATGGAAAGGGCCGGATATACTCCAACAGCCCATTTCATCCTACCGGAGAACTGCTGGACAGAACATTATTTTGCCCCACAAGATGAAGTACGGGAGACATTCATGAAAGAACACGCGGGAAATAAAACTGCGATGGATTTCATGAAAGGTCAGCAGTACGAACGAAGTCTGTATAGTAAATATAAAGATTACTATGGCTACGTATTCTATATAGGACAAAAAAGATAATCATTATCTGCCGGAGAAGTTGGCAAGATAGGACAACTCTCCGGCTCTTATTATTCTTTATTTTGCATTAAAGTGGAAACGAAAGAAATAAATAGGCAGGAATATAAATTACGGGATCGACAAAGTGACCGAATATATTCATCAAAACATAGACCAACCTCTATCATTGCATAAGATGGCAGGAATCGCGTGCTTTTCTCCTTTCCACTTTCATCGCGTTTTCACGTTTCTGACGGGCGAAACACCGACGGAATACATCAAACGCACCCGGATTGAAAAAGCAGCACTGCTACTACAGAATGACAGGCAACTGTCTGCGACCGAAATTGCCGGTCGTTGTGGTTTCAGCAGTTTATCACCCTCAGCCGCAACTTTAAACAACATTTCAATATCACTATCCGTGAATTTCGTTCACAGGAATAAACACCTAAAAAGACATGGAAAATCAGATTCTAATTTTTCGGACCTCCATCACGAAGAGACGCGACATCAAGCTCATCGGAAGTCTCCTGGCAAAGTTCCCGCAAATCACCCGATGGAATGTAGATTTCGAGGACTGGGAGAAGGTATTAAGAATCGAGTGCAGCAATATCACCGCACTCGAGATTTCGGAAACACTCCGGAATAGTCATATCTTTGCTACGGAGCTGGAATAAGCAGTTGTTTCAGTTCCTCCACCCCTTCAGAAGCCCCTTTCCGAAGGACATGTATCGAACGGGAAGTATGTGTATCCACCGGCTTCGGATCTATCAGATACACCTCTGCTCCTCTCGGTACATAATGCAACAAACCTGCCGCAGGATATACATTGAGCGATGTGCCGATGATAACGAATATATCCGCCTTTTCTACATATCGGATAGCTGTCTCAATCTCCGGCACCGCCTCTCCGAACCAGACAATAAAAGGACGCAACTGAGTTCCGTCACCGGCCTTATCTCCCATTTTTACTTCATACTCTTCCGGCTTCAGTTCCTTTATATAATGAGGGTTATACGGGTCTCTGCTGGAGCAGACCTTTGTCAACTCACCATGCAAGTGAATGATATGGCTGCTTCCTGCCCGTTCGTGCAGATTATCTACATTCTGTGTGATAACCGTCACATTGAAATTCTTTTCCAGCTCCGCCAGCAGTTCATGTCCGCGATTCGGCTTCACTTCCAGCAATTGTTTCCTTCGTGCATTATAGAAGTTAATCACCAATGCCGGATCACGCTGGTATCCTTCGGGGAGTAGCTACCTGCTCCACAGGATATTTATCCCACAAACCGCCCGCATCGCGAAATGTACTGATTCCACTCTCGGCACTCATGCCCGCACCTGTCAATACTACCAGATTCTTCATAACCGCTCCTCCTTATTATTTAAAGATATACAAATGTAATCAGAATCATTGAATAAAAGAAGACTTCCGCCCCCATAATCTAATCCAAGGTATACAAGAATTTAATGCTGCCCATACGAAGACTTACTGCCGGTCATGCGAAAAACTATTCGTCTGACAGATGTGTTTCTTTCGTCTGACAGTTGTCAGACGAAAAATCAACAGTTGTCAGACGCAAGTTCAACAGCTGTCAGACGAATAAATTCCAGCATAAACGAACTTAAAACAGTAAGAACACAAAGATTAAATCTTAGGAATGAAGGAATTAATTCCTTAAAGAAAAGAGACTAACTTTCACGGATATAAGAATTTTTAAATACTAAATGCTAAATCATTCAAATAAAACGTGTACTTTTGCGATTCATAAATTTGCAATTGATTGAAAGCTAAAACCATGAAGGTGACATGCTTCAATCTTCAACAAAAACATTATATGGATAAATTCAGTTACGCTATTGGCCTCGGAATCGGTCAAAACTTATTAAGCATGGGTGCAAAAGGCATCGCTGTAGATGACTTTGCACAAGCAATTAAAGATGTATTGGAAGGCAATCAGACGGCTATCAGCCATCAGGAAGCCCGCGAAATAGTGAACAAGTATTTCGAAGAACTGGAAGCTAAGATGGGCGCTGCCGCCATCGAACAAGGAAAAAGCTTTTCTCGAAGAAAATAAGAAAAAGCCGGGCGTGGTTACGCTGCCCAGCGGACTGCAATACGAAGTGATCAACGAAGGCACAGGCAAAAAAGCGAAAGCTACCGATCAGGTAAAATGCCACTACGAAGGCACACTGATCGACGGTACACTGTTCGACAGCTCTATCAAGCGCGGAGAACCGGCTGTATTCGGCGTCAATCAGGTAATCCCGGGATGGGTGGAAGCATTGCAACTGATGCCCGAAGGTTCCAAATGGAAACTCTATATTCCGTCCGACCTTGCTTATGGCGCCAGAGGTGCCGGAGAAATGATTCCTCCCCACAGCACATTGGTATTTGAAGTAGAATTACTCGAAGTATTATAAATAAAAAATTTCAAAGCAAAATGAAAAAAGTTAGTATTTTTATGGCAATCGCCGCTGCTGCAAGTCTTGCTTCTTGTACAGCTCAAGCTCCTAAAGCAAATCTGAAAACAGACATCGACTCACTGTCTTACTCTATCGGTATGGCTCAGACTCAAGGTCTGAAAGGCTATCTGACAGGCCGTCTGGACGTTGATACTGCTTACATGGCAGAATTCATCAAAGGTTTGAACGAAGGTGCAAACAAGACTAGCAAGAAAGACATCGCTTATATGGCAGGTCTTCAGATCGGTCAGCAGATCAGCAACCAGATGATGAAAGGTATCAACCAGAACTGTTCGCTGGTGACTCTACCAAAACGATCAGCAAAGACAACTTCATGGCTGGTTTCATCGCAGGTACACTGGAAAAAAGGTGGCGTGATGACTATGGAAGCTGCTCAGGAATATACTCGCACAGCTATGGAAACTATCAAAGCGAAAGCTATGGAAGAAAAATGCGCTGACAACAAAGCTGCCGGTGAAAAATTCCTTTGCTGAAAACAAAGCTAAAGAAGGTGTGAAAACTACTGAAAGCGGATTGCAGTACAAAGTAATCACTGAAGGTAAAGGTGAAATCCCTGCTGACACTTGCAAAGTGAAAGTGAACTATAAAGGTACTTTTTGATCGACGGTACAGAATTCGACAGCTCTTACAAACGTAACGAGCCTGCTACTTTCCGTGCCAACCAAGTAATCAAAGGCTGGACAGAAGCTCTGACTATGATGCCTGTTGGTTCTAAATGGGAACTTTACATCCCGCAAGAACTCGCTTACGGTTCAAGAGAATCAGGACAGATCAAACCGTTCTCTACTCTGATTTTCGAAGTTGAGTTGGTAGGTATCGAAAAAGATAAGAAATAAGAAAGTATCTTTCTAAATAGAAAAGGAAAGGGGTGCAAAGTCTTTGCACTCCTTTTTTTTGCTTTTTCCTATTTTTTTTCCCGTAAAAGAAGAATAATTAAAATAAATCTCTATATTTGCTTACTATTTGATAACAACAGGAAATTATAATTTATTATTATGGAAAAAATAGACAACCTCGACAGGCAGATTCTAGAGATTATTTCACAGAATGCCCGCATCCCTTTCAAAGACGTAGCAGCCGAATGCGGAGTGTCACGTGCAGCTATCCATCAACGCGTACAAAGACTGATCGACTTGGGGCGTCATCGTAGGCTCAGGCTATCATGTAAACCCGAAATCACTGGGTTACAGAACTTGTACATACGTGGGAATCAAACTGGAAAAAGGTTCTATGTACAAATCAGTGGTGGCCGAGTTACAAAAATTCCGGAAATTGTGGAATGCCATTTCACTACCGGTCCTTACACCATGCTGACTAAACTCTACGCATGCGACAACGAACACCTGATGGACTTGCTGAATAACAAAATGCAAGAAATACCGGGTGTGGTTGCTACAGAAACACTGATTTCATTGGAACAGAGTATCAAAAAGAAATTCCTATCCGCGTAGAAAAATAACAGAATGGAATTCTGAATGAATATCACCTTTGCCGGGTTATTTATCGGAATTTGTACCTTTTTTATTATCGGCCTTTTTCACCCTGTCGTGGTAAAGGCCGAATATTATTGGGGCACCAAATGCTGGTGGATATTCCTGATACTAGGCATTGCAGGTGTCGCAGCATCGCTGAGCATTTCGACAATGTCATTCTGTCTCTCTGTTAGGCGTATTTGCCTTTCTCTTCGTTCTGGACCATCAAAGAGGTCTTTGAGCAGGAAGATCGGGTGAAAAAAGGCTGGTTCCCCAAGAACCCGAAACGCAAATATAAAGTTCTGAGAAGAGAAAGTATTGTAGTTTTTTATTGTTAGACTTGCATATTTCAATAGAAAATACTACTTTTGTCACCGCATCCAGTAAACGGATACACCGGACTTGTAGCTCAGTTGGTTAGAGCAACAGACTCATAATCTGAGGTCCCTGGTTCAAGCCCAGGCTGGTTCATTAATAAAAATCAGCGACTTACGTTTGTTCGTAAGTCGCTGATTTCCGTTTTGCGAAAACAATGCGAAAACAAATGGTTTGAGTTTCACGGTTTTGTAGATAGAATATCAGCAAATCTCTATGATAGCTGATTTTAGTCATTTGACAGACAAAAACACATCTGAGCGATGGCTTTGGGGGGGACAAAATGCAATGTTGCCGCAGATAATTTCTTTTTATGATGAATGGATTGTGATTCTAAATACGGATTATAAGGAGACTCTGACACAGACTGATTTCCAACTCTGACACGAAACTTAGTCATTCACATGTCGACTTAGATACCGGCTTAGATACTTTAATCCAAATTCTGACACTTTTTATACCGACTCTGACACTCACAATGAGCTAACTCTGACACTTAATACCTTAAAATCAAAAAGTGCGCGACCTAAAGTTGGAAAAAACGCCATAAGATAGACTGATTGTTTGAAAAATATCCATATTTGGCAAGATTTCAAGAAAAAAACTGTAATTTTGCAAACAATGCATTCAAAAAAAAGGCTATAGTATGGAACGAAAAAATCAATCGTATCAAGGTTGCCTTAGTAGAGAAAGGCAAAACAAATAAATGGCTTGCAGAACAGGTTGGCAAGGATCCTGCCACTGTAAGTAAATGGTGTACTAATGCAGCACAACCAACATTGAGATGTTAATGCAAATATCCAAGATACTTGATACCACTCTTGACTCCCTTGTTCGCTTCGAGGAATTACCCGACATAGGAAAAAAACAATAGGATTTGCTTTTCGAGGAATGGCATAATTTTAGAGAACCTCATTGCAATCTTACAGACAAATTTGTAACATTATGGCAATACTTACAGTATATACCGAACTGCTCGATAATACATTAAATGGTGCACGTATCATAGATATGGGTACCCAGCGTTCATGTGCTTGTTTCGTGTTACCCAAAGATAAAGTGGCCGAAGTAGGCGCCAAACATAAGTGGGTAAAACAGCACTCGTTTTATATACTTCTCGGTACGCATCCTAATACTGGAAAACGCATCGGTTATATTGGTGAAACAAATGATTTCACTCATCGAGTAATTGATCACAAACAGAAGAAGGAATACTGGGATACCGCACTTGTGTTTATCTCTAAATCAAATGAGATTTATAAGAGTGAAGTAAAAAATACTTGGAGTATTTAGGGTTAAAGGCTGCAAATGAAGCGGGCAACTATGAGATTGACAATACCAAGAAGGTCGAAAAAGGAAACTTTGTCACCACACAAAGAAAAAATGAGATGAACGCTTTCTTTGAGGATATCCAGTTTCTTACCCGTTTCTATGGTTGTGAAATTTTCGATAATCCCAAGGAGACCATAAAGCCTGCAAATTATCATGAGTTCCATTTAGATATGAATAATATAGGAGTTCATGCTACATTACATTACTATCCAGATACAGATGAATACTACCTGAAAGCAGGCAGCAGGATTTTGTCCAAAGACTTGTCAAGCATGCCTAAGGAAGTCGGTATGATGCGCGATGAATTTCGAAATAACAAGAAAGCTTATCAGAATGATGGAGAGCTTCTCATCTTGTTACAAGACGTAAATGTTACAACCAAGAAACATTCACCATCAGGTGCAGCTAGTTTCTGTACAGCCACAGCAATGCAAGGAACAACAGCATGGATTGACAACAACAACCCAAACATTCGGAAAAATTTTCCCAAAAAGAAAAATAATATGGATATTCTAGAAATAAAGAAAACTATACAGGCCCTTGTAGAGAAATACAAGTCGAACCGTGATTTCTACAGAACTTCAAATTTCAACGAGACACAAGTGAGAAACGAGTTTCTTGATCCTTTATTTGAAGCTCTTGGTTGGGATATTCGTAATATATCAGGCAAGAAAACAAATGAGCGAGAGGTGCTTCTGGAGGAATCACTTAAAAGCCAATGCCGCCACTCATTCAAAAGAAACCGGATTATACGTTTCGACTCTTTGGGGAACGTAAGTTCTTTTTAGAAGCAAAAAAAACCATGTGTAGATATCAGCACCGATGATAATCCTGCCAAACAGGTTAGACGTTATGGTTATACGGCTAACCTTAAGATTTCTGTACTGTCTAACTTTGAGGACTTATATATCTATGACACTTCATATAAAATAGAAGACGGAGATACTCTAACTAAAGCTCGTATCAAAGCATATCATTATACTGACTACGAAAATGTTGTAGAGGAACTTCTTGAATTGATAGGAAAAGAATCTGTATATACAGGGCACTTTGAAGAGGTTTGGAATAACGTTGAACTGAATGTAATACACCAGTCAGTAGACTCAATGTTTTTTGGAACAAATCAATCAGTGGCGTTTGATGCTTGGTCAACAAATCCTTTCTTATGTTTCTGATATAGATATAAATTATTTAGGGGATATCGTACAGAGCTACATTAATAAAATACTCTTTCTCCGTGTTTGCGAAGATAGAAATATTGAAAACTTATCAGCGTCTGCTTACAATTGCAGACCATAATAGCCACGAAGAACTCGTGGCGAAATTTAGGGACGCGGATAACAAGTATAATTCAGGTCTATTTGAGGAACTTATTTCAGAGGAGGTAATTGGAAATATCAGTTCTTCCTTTTGGACAATAATTCGTCAACTCTATTTCCCGGAAAGCCCATACTCATTTACGGTACTTTCATCAGACATTCTTGGCCGCATTTATGAAATATTCCTAGCTGAGAAACTTGCTGTAGTAGATGGAGTACTTAAGATTGTTAAGAAACCTGAGAATACAGAACGAGATATTGTTACTACGCCAAATTTTGTTGTACGTGAAATCTTGCGTCAAACTGCCGTTGAAATCATTCAAGGGAAGACAGCAAACGAAGTCAACGATCTGAAATGCGCAGATATAGCGTGTGGTTCTGGCGCATTTTTGTTGGAGTTATATCAGTTGCTCTATGACTCATTAGTCGATTACTATCTTGAAAATGACAGAAGTAAACTTCTTCAGACGAGCATTGATACTTATAAGTTGCCATACGAAATGAAACGCAATTTGTTGGTGAACTGTATCTATGGCGTTGATAAGGACTTTAACGCCGTTGAAGCATGTAAATTTGGATTGCTACTTAAATTACTTGAGGATGAAGACATAAACTCTTTGTCTTCATTCCATCCAATATTGCCAGACCTTTCAAATAATATATTCTTTGGTAACAGCCTTTTAAGTACTGCTGATGTTCCTGCTGCTGATGCTCTCGAAGTAAATCCTTTTGACTTTGGCGATAGAATCTTCGACTTGATAGTAGGTAATCCTCCATATATGAAAACCGAAGATATCAAAGAAATTTACTCGAAGGAAAAAATCTCTTTACGAAAAAGAGGAATAAGTATACAGTGCCTACAGACAGTATGACAAATACTTTCTTTTTTCATAGAGCGTGCATTGTGTCTTTTTGAAAGCCAATGGACGTTTGGAGTTATATTGTTCAAAACAAATTCATGTGAAGGTTGGAGCAGCAAAGAAAACTTCAGAGAAACCTTATAACCGGCAATGAATTATCTCAAACTTTGATTTCGTTTAGGGTACTCATCAAGTATTTGCAGACCGATCAGCCTATACTTGCATTGTGTATTGGAAGAATTAACTGATAATTTTAAAGTATTCAGAGAGTGAGCAATCTTGTGGGATG
>VOFJ01002731.1_pt1 | contig 55433 bp, 88 predicted proteins | sample 5384081 | NCBI WGS metagenome assembly VOFJ01 (sample SAMN12384729, study PRJNA508395) | human gut metagenome | isolation source: healthy gut I | host: Homo sapiens | reverse complement strand
TTTATGAAGAAAAATCCGGATTTTGTCGGCTGGTTAAGCATTGAAGGGACAAATATTGATTATCCGGTCATGTATACGCCGGAAGATGAAGAATATTATCTGCATAGAGATTTTGACGGTGCATACAGTTCCGCCGGAACCCTGTTTGTTGACAAAAATTGCTCGCCTGTCGGTGCGGTTTCAGACAATGTAATTATTTATGGACACAATATGAAAGCAGGAACCATGTTTCATGACTTATTGCAGTATGAGAGCGAGGAATTTTACAAAAGTCATAAGACGATTGTATTTGATACGCTGGATGGTACCGGTACTTATACGGTGATTGCAGCTTTTCGCACGCAGGCATATGAGGATACGGATACAGAGCATTATAATTATTACAACTTTAATACAGCATCTTCCGAAGAAGAATTTGATGCATACATCAGTCAGGTAAAATCAAACACACCATATACAATCGAAGAATCTGCATCATATGGAGATAAACTGATTACATTATCGACCTGCGCATATCATTCTGATAACGGACGGTTTGTTGTCGTGGCAAAAAAGACGGATGCATAGAAACTTTAATATTGACACTGAAAATTTCATGTGTTACTATTACAAAGGTTCAAATAAGCCGGCATGTCGGAATTGGCAGACGAGGCAGACTCAAAATCTGTTGATGGCAACATCGTGTGGGTTCAAGTCCCACTGCCGGCAGACATAAATAAAATATACAAAAAAATTAAGACAATAAATGTCACCTATCTACTGTCAGGCGGATAGGCACGTTTGTTGTCTTTTTTTTGTTTGCTAATTTTGACTTTTCCCATTTTTTTTAATTATAATCGTTTATATTAATTTATGGAAAGAGGTCAAAAATGTCTTGTTCTGGTTGTTTTGTTTCTACGCTTATGTAAGACACGAAAATAGACTATTAACAAACACACGACACACGATAATGGAATATAATATAAATGTTAAAAGGGAAAACGAAAGACAATAACTCGAGTTCAGGCGATTAATGAGAAAATAGAAAGCGAGGTGCTAAAAAATGAGTGAAAGAGAAAGAGCACAACAATTACTAGATGCTGTACCAGATTATAAAATGGGTTATATTATTGCATTTTTGCAAGGCGCAGCAATTGGGGAAGACGAACCGAACGAAGAAACAATTATGGCATTTGCAGAGGGTGATAAAATGCTTACAGAGGGAACCGGACAGAGATATGCTAACACAAAAGATTTGTTTGCAGATTTGGAGGATTAAAAATGTTAAATGTCAGTTTTACAGGGCAATTTAAGAAAGATTACAAATTGTGCAAAAAACGTGGCTATAATATGGAATTGCTCCAGTCTGTTATTAATGTATTGGCAATTCCGGATGTGTTGCCTGAAAAAAAAACAAAGACCATAACTTAACAGGAAATTATGCAAACAAAAGAGAATGCCATATATTGCCGGATTGGTTGCTTGTTTACCGTGTAGAGGAGAATGAATTAATGTTATACAGAACCGGAACGCATTCAGATTTGTTCAAAAAATAGAATGACAGAAAATAAAGCGGTTGAAATCCTTTGTAATAGTTGGATTTCAACCGCTTTTTGCACGTCTTGCAAATGTTGTCCCTTATAAGTTTATTCCGTCCGCAGTGCAATAACCGGGTCTTTCTTTGCGGCTTTCTTTGCAGGAATCAAGCCGCCGATTATCGTAATCAAAATACTAATTACAATTAAAATTACAGAAGAAGTAAGAGGTAGTTGCGCTTTAAGTTCTGTAAGTCCGCTGACTTTTCCGATAATTGAATTAATTGGAAAGAGCGCCAGCAGCGATACGCCGATCCCGAGCAATCCGGCGCAGCATCCAATAATAAAAGTTTCCGCATTGAATACCTGAGAAATATTACGCTTGGATGCGCCGAGAGAACGGAGTATGCCAATTTCCTTTGTACGTTCCATAACGGAATAATATGTGTGATAATTCCGATCATAATGCAGGAAACAATGAGGGAAATCGCCACAAATGAAACCAACACATAAGAAATGCCGTTAATGATCGTTGTAATAGAGGAAGTCAGCATCGCAACATAATCGGTGTATGTGATACGGGTATCTTCAGTTGCAGTTTCATTGTATTGTTCAATGCAATCCGCAATGGCATCTTTGTTCTCAAAACTGTCGGTATAAATACTAATAGAAGCAGGAGCGTCATAGCTCACTTTACCAAAGGCTTTCAGGTTATCCTCGTAGGTAGCACCGGCAATCTATTCATCATAAACTTTTAGCAGTATTTCTTCGTCCGGAGCATCTGCAAGCCAACGGTCAAGTGCGGCTGCCATAGTAGTTTCGTCCATCGCCATGCTGTCGGCAGATATTCCAGCTTGTGATGTTTCGACATTGCCTGTCTCAGAAGTATTGCCTGCCTCAGAAGTGTTTGTTCCAACATTGCCTGATTCAGAATTATCTGCTCCAGAATTTGTTTCAGTATTTATTCCGGCATTGTTTGTTCCGGTATTGCCCGCTCCATAGTACATCATCAGTTTATAAAAGGACGCTTTTTCAGAAATGCCAAGCGCGCTCAAATATTCTTTTTGCGTCGTTTGCTTTTGCCGCATCATCCGGTGATTCAAATTTCATGCCGGTAAGCACATTGATTTCACTGTCAGCTTCCTGTGCCTGAATTACAGCGCTTTCATCCGTATGGGTAATTACATAATCCGTAAGTTTGGAGGTATAAGCAGCAGCGGTAGAGATGCTTGCGTTGTCAGCATCTTCTTTTGGACGGATTACACCGGTGATTTTCAGTTCAACTGCATTTTCAAGCAAATCTTCTTCGTTCAGCGTGGTGTTTTCAATAAGAGAGAACGTGCCATTTTCATTTTCAATATAGGAATCGCAGGCAGGAACAAGATAAAATGTGTGATTGCAAATATTCTCATAGGAAAATTGGATTTCCTCTGCATCTTTCACCATTTTCAATTTTCTGAACCGCTGATTTATACTGTTCCTCTGTAATAAGACCTAACTGGTAAAGCGTCCCAGCTGAAATACCATTCGTTTCATTCAAAACAAGAACAATCTCGTTATATTCTTCCGGCCACGTTCCATACAGGACGTCATAGCTGTCGGTGATAACCGGACTGATGATTTGTCCGTCAGCGCCAACCATAAGTTCGGAGAAATTCGAAGCACCGGAAGAAGAACCGCCGCCAAGAGCAGATGCGCCATTGAGCCTGCTCAGAATCCCTGTTTGCCCATTGCTGCTGCCCATCGGAGAGCTATCACTGTCGATTTCGTTGTCACTGTTTATCAGATTTCCGTCTGCATCATGAGAATATACGCTGAAATTTACATCATAGGAGTAAATAATACCGTTTTCACCGAGATACTGCCGGATTTCACTGTCCGGATTGTCCAAATATTTTTTAAATTCCGTCAGATTGTTTTCCACAATGTTAGAGGAAATTTTTTTCGCTGGTTTCAATATCTTTGTAATCAGCATAGACACCGGTCCGATTTTCGGTTTCTGTTTCATTTTCATTTTTCCGCTCGCCGACAATTTCACTTCGCATTCCAATCGCGCCGGAAACGTCAATGGTTTCACTGCTGATTGTAATGGGATAAGAAGCCATTGTGTCTTTTTTGAACATCAGAAATATAGGTATTCATTCCTGTGGAAAGGGCAAGAATCAAAGCAATACCGATAATACCGATGGAACCGGCAAAGGAAGTAAGCAGTGTGCGCCCTTTTTGGTTCGCAGATTATTGAAGGAAAGGGACATTGCAGTAAAAAAAAGACATGGAAATTTTTTTATGCTTCATCTTTTTCTACCGGTTTTTCCGTTTCATTGTAAGGATTGGTATCACTGACAATTTTACCGTCAAGCAGTTTTACAATTCGTGTGGAATATTTTTCAGCAAGTTCGGGATTATGTGTAACCATAATAACCAGTTTATCTTTTGCGATTTCCTTTAACAATTCCATAATCTGTATACTTGTTTCGGAATCAAGCGCACCGGTAGGTTCGTCGGCAAGCAGGATATCCGGATTGTTTACGAGTGCACGGGCAATTGCGACACGCTGCATTTGACCACCGGACATCTGGTTTGGTTTTTTGTGGATATGTTCGCCAAGTCCTACTTTTTCAATACGGAAATTGCTCTCTGCCTGCGCTCTTTTTTTAGAAATGCCTGCTAATGTCAGCGCCATTTCCACATTCGCAAAGTACGCTTTGGTGTGGAATCAGATTATAACTTTGAAATACAAATCCAATGGAATGATTGCGGTAATAATCCCAATCGGCATCGGTATATTCTTTTGTAGAAACACCGTTAATGACAAGATCGCCGCTGGTGTAGCGGTCAAGACCGCCGATGATATTGAGCATTGTTGTTTTGCCGGAGCCGCTTTGACCGAGAATGGAAACAAATTCATTTTCGCGAAATGCAATATCGACGCCTTTTTAATGCGTCCTGCTTCATATCTCCGGTTACATAGGTTTTGACAATATTTTTCAGTTGTAACATAAAACTACCTCCTGTTTATTGTGCAGGCATTATATCAAATGAAAATAAACGGACGGACAAGTAAAGGTAAACTCAAAATAAACTTGTCGTTTTGCAGAATGTAAAAATTTGTTTATTTTGACGTGATATATTCATGGTATAATGAACGTATAGCATGAACGCAGGATGCTTCCAGGAAGCGACTGACTGCTTGCAGGCAAGGCGGTTCCTGAAGCAGACTATGTGAGTGCAACGCACACCGAGGAACCGAAGGTTACGAGGTGGCGTTCATGCGAAAGACAAGAGTAGAGTAACGGAAGACTGACTGCCTGCAGGCAGGACGGTTCCTGAAGCAGACTATGTGAGTGCAACGAACACCGAGGAACCGAAGGTTACGAGGTGGCGTTCATGCGGAGTAAAGAACAAAGATGGGAGATGGTAACGTGTTTAATATTCTTGTTGTTGAAGATAATGCGGACATGCGTGAGCTGTTCTGCACAGTACTTTGCCGACGGAGGCTATCATCCCATCCCGGCTGTGGATGGCAGAGATGCACTCGATATTATGGACAAAGAATACATTGATTTGATTGTCGCAGATATTATGATGCCGAATATGGATGGATATGAATTAACAAAAGCGCTGCGTGAAGCGGATTATCAGCTGCCGATTTTAATTGTGACAGCAAAAGCACAGTTTGAAGATTTGCAAAAAGCGTTTCGTTTGGGAACTGATGATTATATGATAAAGCCTGTCAATGTAAATGAACTTCTTTTTAAGAGTAGAGGCGCTGCTTCGGCGTGCAAAAATTTCGAGCGAGAAAAAAAAATTGTCGTCGGTGGAACGGTGCTTGATTATGACGCTTTGACGGTGACGCGAAACGGAGAGGAAAGCATCCTGCCGCAAAAAGAGTTCTTTTGCTCTATAAACTGCTTTCTTATCCGAACAAGCTTTTTACGCGTCAACAGTTGATGGATGAAATCTGGGGGATGTTTTCAAAACGGACGAACGTACCGTAAACACGCATATCAACCGTCTGCGCGACAGATTTTCCGATTGTAAAGATTTTGAAATTGTAACAGTCAGAGGACTTGGCTATAAGGCGGTGAAACATGTTGAAGAATAAATCACATTCAAAATTATGGCTGCAATTTGCAGGATTGGTATTTACAACCATTTTTATTGTTTTCGTTCTTATAACCTTAATTTGGTTTGTGCTGTTTGAACTGCATATCATTGAGATGAATCCGCATGACCGGCATATTCCGATAGTCATTTTGGCGTTAGGGAGCCTTTTGCTTGGAACGGTAATTGCTGTCTATGTCGGAAAGCTGATTGTCCGCCCGATTCAAAATATCGGAAATGCATTTGACGAGCTGTCAAAAGGAAATTTTGAAGTGAAAGTTTCCGAAAACGAGCCAATTATGGAAATTCGTGAAATAGCGCAGCGGTTTAATGCAATGACGTATGACCTTTCCCATATTGAAACGCTGCGAAGCGATTTTGTAGCAAATGTTTCGCATGAGTTTAAAACGCCGATTGCTGCAATTGAAGGATATGCAACGCTTTTGCAAAATCCAAATCTGTCGCCGGAAAAGCACAGTCGTTATGTTGAAAAAAATATTAGAAAATTCCCGCAGACTCACAAGCCTTTCCGGCAATATTTTAATGCTTTCAAAACTGGAAAATCAGGAAATGATTTTGGATAAAACAGAATATCGTCTGGATGAACAAATCCGCAAATGTATTTTGATGTTGGAAACGAAGTGGGAAGCGAAAAATATTGAGTTTGATTTGGATTTGCCGAAGCAGATGTATTATGGCAGTGAATCTCTGTTGGAGCAGGTTTGGATGAACGTCATTGACAATGCTGTTAAGCATTCGAAAACCGATGGCGTCATTCAAATAAAACTCGTACAGGAAGAAACGTATCTTGCGATTACAATTACCGATTATGGCGATGGCATGACCGAGGAAGTACAAAAACATATTTTTGAAAAAGTTTTTCCAGGGGGACAGCTCCCGGAAAGCAGAGGGAAATGGACTTGGGCTTGCACTGGTAAAGCGGATTGTTGAGCTTTGCAGGGGAGAAATTTCGGTAAAAAGTGCGCCGGGAGAGGGCGCGGCATTTAGCATTGTCTTACCGCAGAATCAGGTTTAAAATAGAAGCAATCTTTACCATTTTTTTAGCGATTGTTTCCTTTTTCGCAAAATCAGGTCTAAAGTTTACCGTAAGTTTTTCCTGGTGTGCTATACTTTCTGGACAATGAAAATAGTATAGCACATCAGGAGGATAGAAATATGGTTTTATATTTTAGCGGTACAGGAAATTCAAGATATGTTGCAGAGAAAATTTCGGAAATTTCCGATGACAAAATGATTTCAATTAATCAGAGATTGAAGTATAATGATTATAGTCCGGTAGAGTCTGACAGACCGCTTGTTTTTGTCGGTCCGGTTTATGCAGGCAGATTGCCGCGCGTTATGGATGCATATATTCGTAACGTAACATTTAACGGAACAATCCAGGCGTATTTTATCGGCACTTGCGCGGCTACCCCGTGGCAGACCATAAACTATGTTGAAAAAAATATGTGAGCAGAAGCAATTTTTCGCTGCGCGGATTTCATTCTGTGATTATGCCGCAGGGTTACGTTGCAGGCGGCAGAACACAGCCGAAAGAAGTCAATGACAAAATTTTGAAAGAAGCAGAGCCGGATATTATTAAAATTGCAGAAGCAATACGGGATAATGCGGTATTGCCGAAAGAGCAGCCGGGGAAAGCGGTTATGTCAAAGGTTTTGAATCCGATTATGTATGCTGTCATGATTAATGCAAAAGGCTTTGCAGCTACAAGCAAATGTACCGGATGCGGCAAGTGTGCAGAACGCTGTCCGCTGAACAATATAACATTAAAGGACGGAAAGCCGGTTTGGGGCAAAACGTGTAACGCATTGTATGGCATGTATTGCAGGCTGTCCGGCAGAAGCAATTGAATACGGTAAAAAAAACGCAGGGCAAACCACGATATTATCTGGGAAACAAATAAAGAAACTGTGAAATCAGGTGCAAACGTTCTGCGTTGGTATGCATAACCAATATATCGGCTGTATTAGACAGGAAAGGAACGATGCGCCATGATGAACAGAAAAGTAAAACAGCAGATATCTGCAAAATTAAATGAATTAAATATGAACCTTGCAAATAATTACAAGGATTTAGCGCATGATGCATTAAAGGAGCTGGAACAGACGGTTGAAAATCTGAAGCGCTCCGGTGAATTAAAAGAAAAAGATTATATAAAAATAAGACAAACGGTGGATGATTATAAAAAGGAAGCTTGCCGACTACCATCATTAACCGGCGCACGCCGCCGGCTAACTCATTTTCAGGATTTCTTTCTTTAATTTCTTGATGATTTTCTTTTCCAGTCTGGAAATATAAGAGATTGACTGATGCCTAAAAGGTCGGCAACTTCTTTTTTGGGTACGTTCGGTACCGTTGATAGTATTGATGCGTATCGAAGTTCGATAATGGTACGTTCACGTTCTGTTAATTTCGATACAGCGGCTTCCAGCAGATTATGGTCCATTTCCGTTTCCATATTGCGGTAGACCGTATCTTCTTCGGTTCCCAGAATATCGGACAGTAAGAGTTCATTTCCATCCCAGTCCACATTTAAAGGCTCGTCAATCGAAATTTCCATGCGGAGTTTGCTGTTCCGGCGCAGATACATCAGGATTTCATTTTCAATGCATCGGGATGCATAAGTTGCGAGCTTGATATTTTTATCGCATTTAAACGTGTTGATTGCTTTTATCAGACCAATAGTGCCAATCGAAATCAAATCTTCAACGCCAATACCGGTGTTATCAAATTTCTTTGCAATATAAACAACGAGCCGGAGATTCCGTTCAATCAGGATTTTTTTTGATTTCCTGGTCGTCACCGTTTCCCAGACCGGCAACCATTGCGCTTTCTTCATACGGTTCGAGTGGGGCAGGTAAAACGTCACAGCCTCCTATGTAATGAACTTCCCTGGAATTTCCCGGAAGAATTGTCATAATATTTTGTACCATCGAAAATTTAAAATTGTGATTTGCGAATGTGTTTATCATATTTCCTTACCTTTCTCATATAAACTGAATTTAATAAAATGCACTTCTTCATATGATGAATATTGAATGTACTTCGGCTTATACCAATTAAGGGGTTCTCTTTTATCAGCCGGTTATTTATAAAGAAAAAGTCGCAGTCAAATGCCAGCATCAGGTCGGATGAACTGTTTATTGTATGATAGGCAACCAGATGGATGCCTTCCGGCAGATAAATCGCTGATTTTCTATCAAAAGACTTCGGTTCATCGGTATAATCGTAAAGTATGTAATGAAGCTCTTTGGGAAGCAGTTCATACATAATCTCAGGGGGGGAACAATAACCGGCTTCCCGGTTGAGATATCCTTTAACGTATTTCCTGTATCAATATATCCGTTGGCCTGGACGACTTTTTTGGCGTCTGCCAATAAATAAATTAAAAAATAATTCATACCATGTTCTCTCAATTGATTTGCAAATGCAATTATATATAGCCAGAGTTAAATAATTCGTCGGATTAAGGAATTTGAAACCTATTAATAACGACTAAAAATGACAAATGTGGATAAATACCGGAAAAAATACCTGTGATTTTGACGCTTTTTCCTATTTTTGTGCATAAATCTGTTGATAATGTGGAAAAGTTTTGATTTTAATTACATTTTTCGATAATTTCAAACAATTTCTTCCATTTTTAGAAATAATATGAATATTCTAAAATAAAGGGGAAAAACATAGGATGAATAGAAAACTATATGCATGCATAATTGCAAATATGCAGGAGTGGTTGAATGGAAAATAATATTGATACGCAGCTTGAACTTGCGGTATCGACATCCGGTTCTTATGACAGCAGCGAGGAAGAACTTTACATTGGATATAATCGAACCAGCAATACATGGACGCTTCTAATCCGCTATTATGATAATATATCGGATTTGGCAGAACGGTATTTGATTCGGATTTTTTATCTTTTGTCAGATTATGCGATTATTGAAATACCGGAAAACAATATTGCTGCATTTGCAGCAGACCCCAGAATCCTATATGTCGAAAAACCAAAGAGCGTCCAGCAGCAGGTATCGTATGCGCAGTATGCATCGTGCCTGAGCGGAACATTTATTAACAACTATGGACTGGATGGAAATGGCACGCTGTTAGCTGTCATAGATTCCGGAATTGATTACAGGCACGAAGAATTTATCCGAGATGGAAAAAGCAGAATTTTTTTGAATTGTGGGACCAGCAGATGGCATATTCGCCTGATTTTGAAAATATATTTTGGACTCGGACGCATTTACTCAAATGAAGAGCTGAATGAAATTCTGGATGGAACGTATACAGGCGTTGTCCCATCGGAAGATACAACCGGACATGGAACGCAGGTGACAGCAATTGCAGCAGGCACAAATATTGGCGTTGCACCGCAAACCGATATTCTGGTAATAAAAATCGGAAGCGACACAACCTCCGGAATTCCGACGACGCTTGGAATTATTCTTGAATTGACTATGCCATACGAAAGTCGATGGAATTGCAGAAACCATTATCTGTTAATCTCAGCTATGGAAATAATTATGGCTCGCATAAAGGCGATTCTCTGCTGGAAAATTATATTAATGATGTGTCCAGACTTGCCATGTGTTCAATTTCCACCGGAACCGGAAATGATGCAATCAACCGAAGACATCAGCGGCTGGTGCTTGGAAATACGTCTTACCGGATGGTGGATATTCTGGTCAGCGACTATGTGACCTCGTTTAATCTGCAGTTATGGAAAAATTATAACGATTTGTTTGATGTTATGATGATAGCGCCGGATGGCGATATTATTCTGACACTGAGTGAGTCACAGAGGATAGGAACCGGCAGATACCGGAATACATATGTAAAAGGAATCTATGGTGTACCAAATCCGTATAATCGCAATCAGGAAATATTTCTATCATTTTTTGGAAGAAATGCGTACATTGATAAAGGACAGTGGAAAGTGCTGATTTATCCAAAAAAATTATGAATGGCGTCGTCGATGCCTATTTGCCGATTCGGGCAAGTTTGACTGGAAATGTGGAATTTTTGAATCCGACGGAATTCGGCACTTTAACTATACCATCCACAGCTGAGGGATTGATTTCCGTTGCGGCGTATGACCAGAACATTGAAGATTTTGCGTATTTTTCCGGGAGAGGATATACAGCAAATGACAGAATTAAGCCGGATATCGCGGCGCCGGGGGTAGATATTTATACAGCCTATCCGGGAAATAATTATTCCTTTGCATCCGGAACATCAATGGCGGTTCCATTCGTGTCCGGTTCTGCGTGCCTGCTGATGCAGTGGGGTATTATTGATGGAAATGATACTTTTTATATGGAGAAAAGCTGAAAGCCTCGTTAATCCGGGGTGCAAGAAGAATCAAATCGGCGAGAGAGTATCCGAATATTTATGTCGGATGGGGAACATTATGCGTTGAAAATTCAATTACAAAACAATAACTGCAAAAAAATGGAGCCGCACTGGAATCCCTAGTGACTGGCTCCGTTTTTTACATGATTTTTAATTGCCTGAAAACTTTCTTTGCTGATTACATGTTCTATTTTGCAGGCGTCTTCCGAAGCAACCTTCTCATCAACGCCGAGCGTTGTCAGCCATGCAGAAAGTAATTCATGTCGTTCGTAAATCATTTCTGCAATTTCACGTCCTGCGTCTGTTAAAGTAATAAAGACGGAATCGCTCATTGTAATATAATTGTTTTCACGCAGGTTTTTCATTGCAACACTGATGCTGGATTTTTGTATCCCAGTTCGTTCGAAATATCAACGGAACGTACAACCGGGAGACGTTTGCTCAGTATCAGAATGGTTTCCAGATAGTTTTCAACTGATTCATTTGTTGTTAGCATACAATTACCCCATTAATAAATATTTATCTGAGATTATAACATGTCGCCTATCGGCTCCATGTTTTTCGTCTTATGCCGATGTCCGCAAGCGTACATCAACGCAAGACTCATTATTACGTCGCCTTTCGGCTCCGTGTTTTTTCGTCTTATGCCGATGTCCGCAAGCGTACATCGACGCAAGACTCATTATAACATATTTTCAGATAAGGTTCAAACAAAATCAACACAGGCAAAGCCGAAAAAATGTTAATGGCAGCCATGGCAGTTTTTACAGTTTCCGCCGCATTGAATGGATTTGCCGGATTTTTTGTCTTTGACCATTGACCGTATTGCCAGAACGCATACAAGTATAATCAGTAAAAGCAACAATAATAGTACCTATGTTCATGTTTTTCATCCTTTCATAATAAATCATTCCCTGGTAATTGCGAAACACGAAAATCTTTGTATTGGTTGTGTGCAAATGCAAGTGCATGCCAACGCAGGGCGTTTGCACTTTAATTCGGTCGCAACGGTACATAAGGCACCAAAATACGGTGCCTAAATACCGGCGACCTCATATACCTGCTTATGGCATCATGCATTCTGCACAGCTAATATAAAAAATTCATAGTTTCGCAACTATCAGTATTCATTTCTGTTTGAAATTAGTTTAAACTAACCTACAAAAATTGTCAAGGGAAGACAGCGAAGATTTTATAAATATTCAGGGATTGAAATTCCTATTATTTGCAAGTTACACAACCCTAAAAAATGTTATTGACTTCTAATGGATGTTAGTATATACTAACGGTGAAATTTAAAAACTACATTTTAATATGAAAGAAGATGAATCATGATGCCATTAACATATTTGAATATTGGTGAAACAAAGCGAATTGCAAAAAGTTGGTGGAAAAGACGAAACCAGACAGTTTCTGGCGAATCTTGGATTTGTTGAAGGTGTGGTGAGGTCACGATTGTTTCCGAAATAAATGGAAATATGATTGTAAATGTAAAAGATTCCAGAGTTGCAATCGGAAAGGATATGGCAAGACAAGATTATGGTATGAAATATAGTTATTGCGCTGAAAAGTATTACAGGCGCAATTAGTTATATGAAAAAAAGAAGAAAAAAAGGAGCGTAATGGTATGAAAACATTGAGAGAGGTTGCCTGTGGGCAGACTGTCAAGGCGACAAAACTTATTGGCGAAGGACCTGTTAAGAGACGTATCATGGACATGGGCATTACAAAAGGTGTGGATATTTATGTCAGAAAAAGTTGCACCGCTCGGCGACCCGATAGAAGTGACTGTTCGTGGTTATGAGCTGTCTCTTAGAAAAAGCAGATGCCGAAATGATTATTGTTGAATAATAGAAGGACAGAAAAGGAAGGAGCAATCAAATGTCAGTTAAAATTGCGTTGGCAGGAAACCCCAACAGTGGAAAAACAACATTATTTAATGCATTGACAGGTTCAAACCAGTATGTTGGTAACTGGCCTGGTGTAACCGTTGAGAAAAAAAAGAAGGTAAGTTAAAAAGGAAATAAGGACGTTATTATTACGGACCTTCCGGGTATTTATTCCCTTTCCCCATACACATTGGAGGAAGTGGTTGCCAGAAATTATCTTATCAAAGAATATCCGGACGCCATCATCAATATTGTTGACGGTACCAACATTGAAAGAAACCTGTATTTATCAACACAGCTGATAGAACTTGGTATACCGGTTATTATGGCTGTAAACATGATGGACCTTGTAAATGAAAACGGGGACAAAATTGATACAAAAAACCTCAGCAAGGCGCTTGGTTGTGAAATCGTTGAAATATCCGCGCTGAAAGGTACAGGAATTGATGAAGTAAAAGAGAAAGCAGTTGCTGCCGCTCAGAGTAAGAAACAGAATCAGCGTGTACATAGCTTCGATAAAGCAGTAGAAGATGCAATTGAAAGCGTCAGTGCAAAACTTGATATGGAAGAACGCAAAAAACGTTTCTTTGCAATCAAGCTTCTGGAAAACGACAGCAAAATTATCGAGCAGATGGGCAATGCGCCGGATTGCAAAGATGAAATCAAATCTCTTGAGGAGAAATTCGATGATGATGTTGAGAGTATCATCACAAGCGAGCGGTATGCTTATATTTCATCCATCATCGGCAAATGTGTAAAGAAAGCAGGAAACAGTGAGAAACTTACAATTTCTGATAAAATTGATAAGATTGTTACCAACCGAATCCTTGCGCTTCCTATCTTTGCCATTGTAATGTTCTTAGTGTACTATATCGCAATGTCAACCGTAGGCGCATGGTGTACAGACTGGACAAATGACAATCTGTTTGGCGATGGTTTCCATCTCCTTGGAATCGGAGGCTCAGACTATGAAGATGCTGCCGGTGATTATGATGCGGCAACGATAGCGCTTGATGCATATGGCGTTCTTGTTACAGATGATGAAGACGCTGTTGATGTAGACGCAACTGCAGCAGCAATTGCAGCAAATACAGATACAACGGAAAAAGTGCCATATGAGATGGAAGACGAAGAAACACTTGATACATATAATATTGACGTATATTATTCCGAAGTACCGGCAAATGCAAAAGAAGACGAGACAAATGGCATGTCTTATCTGGATGCAGTCGCTTACTTTAATGAAACAAAGATGGCAGAAATCGACCCGGCTGATTATGGCGTATTTGTTCCATCCATTCCGGACCTTGTTCAGATGGGACTGGATAAAATCGGATGTGCAGATTGGTTAGAGGGATTGATTCTGGATGGTATAGTTGCTGGTGTCGGCGCTGTATTGGGATTTGTTCCGCAGATGCTTGTACTGTTTATCTTACTGGCTATTCTGGAATACTGCGGATACATGGCTCGTATCGCTTTCATTATGGACCGTATTTTCAGAAAGTTTGGTTTGTCAGGTAAATCTTTCATTCCAATGCTTGTTGGTGTAGGCTGCGGTGTTCCTGGTATCATGGCTTCCCGTACAATTGAAAATGAAAAAAGACCGTCGTATGACTGTTATGACGACAACATTTATACCATGTGGTGCAAAAGTACCATTTATTGCGATGATTGCAGGCGCTATCTTCGGCGGTTCCTCACTCGTTGCAACAAGCGCTTACTTTATCGGTATTGCAGCCATTATCTGCTCCGGTATTATACTGAAGAAGACAAAGATGTTTGCCGGCGATCCGGTTCCCTTCGTTATGGAGCTTCCGCCTTATCATATTCCTACAATCGGCTCTGTATTAAGAAGTATGTGGGAGCGTGGATGGTCCTTTATTAAGAAAGCGGGTACAATCATCCTTCTTTCAACTATTTTGGTTTGGTTCACAACTTATTTTGGAGTAATCGACGGAAAATTCCAGATGCTTACGGAAGACCAGATTGATTCCAGTATTTTAGCAAAGATTGGAAATGCCATCTGCTGGCTGTTTGTTCCACAGGGCTGGGGGCAACTGGCAGGCTACAGTCGCATCTATCACAGGTCTTGTAGCAAAAGAAAACATTGTTGGTACAATGGGTATCCTTTATGGCTCTACAGAATTTGGTTCTGTTTACGCCGCACTTGCAAATGCATTTACAACAGCGAGCGGTTTCTCATTCCTTGTATTTAACCTGCTCTGCGCACCATGTTTCGCAGCAATGGGAGCTATTAAGAGAGAGATGAACAACGCAAAATGGTTCTGGTTCGCAATCGGATATCAGTGTGGATTTGCATACCTTGCATCTCTTGTTGTATTCAGATTGCAGGTCTTTTCACAGGAGCATGTTCCTTTGGATTCTGGACCATTGTAGCAATTCTGATTATAATCGGATTCTTCTACATGCTGTTCCGTCCGGACCCAAATAAGAATAAAAAGGTAAAAACAAGCAAAAAAGAATTCTTAGCAGCATAAAATAAAAAAGAAATTACATTTACCGGGGCTGTCGTTTTCATGAATGAAAATTCGTGAAAGCGGCAGCTTCGTTTTTTTTGCCATTTTTTTAAAAGTGGTTTTTGCCTGCATCAAAACAATCATAAAAAAGAAAATAAATTTGTTGACAAACAATTGCATGATAGAGGAAAATGAATTCATACTAACAAAAGAAGAAATATGAATATACAGGAGGTTGAGAAGATATGGCAGTAATACATGTAAAGGAAAGTGACTATGAGGAGCAGGTTTTAAAAGCAGACAAGCTGGTGCTTGTTGATTTCTGGGCAGCATGGTGCGGACCATGCAGAATGGTTGCTCAATTGTCGATGATATTTCAGAAGAATTTCCGGAAATAAAAGTATGCAAGGTTGATGTTGACGAAAACCAGGGACTTGCAATGAAAAATCAGGTTGCATCAATTCCGACGTTTCTTTTGTATAAAAATGGTGAAGTCGTAAAACGAATTGTCGGAGCAGTATCCAAATCCGAATTGATTCAGGCAATTAACCAGTTCAAATAAGGGAAAACCATTCGCAAGGTGAAAGGTGCAGTTCTTCAAAAGTTAAGAGCGGAACGTTCAAAAGGCTTGAAAAAGAACGCATCTTATTATAAGATGGAAGATAACGATTAGACATATGGATAATCTTATACGAATCAGAAAAACGGAGGTTTACAAATGAAGATGTTATCATTATCAGAAGAGCTTAGCAGCAATTCTTATCCTGGGAGAGGAATTGTAATTGGTAAATCCGAAGATGGAAAATATGCAGTGACTGCTTATTTCATTATGGGAAGAAGTTCCAACTCAAGGAACCGGGTATTTGTTCCGGAAGGGAAGGTATTCGTACGGAAGCATTTGACGCATCCAAACTTGAAGACCCAAGCCTGATTATCTATGCGCCGGTCCGCGTCCTTGGAAATCGTACGATTGTAACGAATGGCGACCAGACAGATACTATTTATGAGGGAATGGAGAAAGGACTTACATTTGAACAGTCGCTCAGATGCCGCGAATTTGAACCGGATGGTCCGAAATTACACTCCAAGAATTTCAGGTGTGATGCAGGTTGAAGCTGGAACTTATGCGTATGCCATGTCGATTTTAAAGAGCAACAATGGCAATCCGGAAGCCTGCAACCGCTATACATTTTCATATGAGAACCCTGTAAATGGCGAAGGACATTTTATTCATACTTATATGCATGATGGAAATCCGCTCCCAAGTTTTGAAGGAGAACCAAAATTAGTTGGTATTTCCGGCAAAATTGATGATTTTGCGGATATGGTATGGGAAAGCCTGAATGAAGAAAATAAAGTATCTCTGTTTGTACGGTATATCGATATTGAGACAGGTAGCTATGAAACACGAATCATCAATAAAAATAAATAAGGAACGCAGTCAAAAGGAGGATATGACAGAATGAACGAAATTCAGTTAAAATATGGCTGCAACCCAAATCAGAAACCGTCAAGAATCTATATGGAAGATGGAAGTGAACTTCCGGTTACCGTATTAAACGGAAAACCGGGTTATTATTAATTTCCTGGATGCCCTGAACGGCTGGCAGCTGGTAAAGGAATTAAAGGCAGCAACCGGACTTCCGGCAGCAACGTCGTTTAAACATGTATCGCCAGCCGGCGCTGCGGTAGGACTTCCGCTTACGGATACACTTGCAAAAAATTTACTGGGTAGATGATCTGGGAGAGCTTTCTCCTCTGGCATGTGCTTATGCAAGAGCACGTGGTGCGGACAGAATGTCTTCCTTTGGTGATTTCATTGCACTTTCTGATGTTTGTGATGCGGATACTGCACGTTTAATTAAGCGGGAAGTATCGGATGGCGTTATTGCGCCGGGCTACACCGAGGAAGCGATGGAACTTCTGATGGCGAAGAAAAAAAAAAAATTACAATATTATCCAGATTGACGAGAATTACGTTCCGGCTGAAATTGAACGGAAACAGGTATTTGGTGTAACCTTTGAGCAGGGAAGAAATGAATTGAATATTGACAAAGATTTGCTTTCCAATATTGTTACGGAAAACAAAGAAATTCCGGAAGAAGCGCTGATTGATATGAAGATTGCGCTTATCACATTAAAATATACACAGTCCAATTCCGCCTGCTATGTAAAGGGCGGACAGGCAATTGGAATTGGCGCAGGTCAGCAGTCCAGAATCCACTGTACAAGACTTGCAGGACAGAAAGCAGATCACTGGTATCTCCGTCAGTCCTCACAGGTTATGGGACTACGGTTTGTAGATGGTCTTGGACGTGCGGACAGAGATAATGCAATTGATGTATATATCGGAGATGAATATGACGATGTTCTCCGGGACGGCGAATGGCAGAAACGGTTTAAGGTAAAACCGGATGTATTTACCGCAGAAGCAAAGCGTGCATGGCTCGATGGAAATCAGAATGTAACGCTTGGTTCAGATGCATTTTTCCCATTTTCGGATAATATTGAACGTGCAAAGAAAAGCGGCGTAAAATATATTGCGCAGCCGGGTGGCTCTGTTAGAGACGACCTTGTAATTGAAGCCTGTGATAATTATGGAATGGTTATGGTATTTACCGGTATTCGTTTATTCCACCACTAATCGGGAGCGATACATATGGCAAGAAGAAACAGAAGAAGACGCAGAAGAAAGAAGTCCAGAATTGACTATAGAAAGGTTGTATTTTTCCTTTTTGGCTGTCTGGTTGTTATTTTTGCTTTTGCGGTTATTCTTTCAAAGCTGATATCACATAAAAATGAATATTTTGATGAAGGTCTTTCTTATTATGAGAAAGGAAATTATGAAAAGGCGCTCGATAAATTTTCGGACGCCTTAGAGGAAAAACAGATTTTTTTCTCAGAATAAGGATAAAAATACACGCCTTTATATTGCAGATATTTATATGAAAACCGGCGCGTACGACAAAGCGGTTGATGAATATGATACGATTCTGCAAACAACTTCTGCAGATAAAAAAGGATGTAACAAAAAATGCAGGAGATAGCGCAGGCATTGTCAGATTTTTCCAATGGCAATTACGCCGGGGCGCTTCCTGTTTTGGAACAGTATGTTAAGGATTTTCCGGAATTGTATATGTACATAGGAACCTGCTATGCGTCAATGGAAGATTCGGAAAACATGTTCAAAAAATTACGAAAAAAATACATAGAGTTATATGGCTATAATTCGTATTTGTACGCCCAGTATGCATCGTATTATATCAGCATTAACGAATTGGATAATGCGTATGGCTATATCAATAATGGTCTTGCAAGCGACAGTACCTTCCAGAAAGAACTGCGGCTGCAGGAAATTACTTATTATGAAAAAATATACGATTATGATAAGGCATATGCGTTGGCAAAAGAACTGTATGAGCTTTATCCCGATTTCCAAAAAGGCGTTGATGAGTATCAGTTCCTTTATACGCGGGTAACACATGAGGATGAATAAAGAGAACGATGCCCGGATTATGACATTTTTGCAGGCATTGTTTGAGAGGAAGTTTGTATCGTGGAAATTCAATTTATGGAAAGAGATTTTATCTCCTTATGAACAAGCAGTTGATGAGCTGCTGATTAAATTTAATCATATAATCAAGGAATACCGGAGCGAAGGCTTGTATGCGCCGATTGAAAGCGTAACCGGGCGTGTGAAGCGGATTTCCAGCATTCTGGATAAGATGCAGAAAAAACGGATTCCAATGGACCATATTGTAGAAGAAATGGACGATATTGCAGGTATCCGTATTATGTGCCAGTTTGAGGAGGACATTTATAAAGTTGTAGAGATTATCCGCAACCGGAAAGATATGTCCATCCGGGAAGAAAAAGATTATATCAAACATGCGAAAGCCAGCGGATACAGAAGTTATCACATCATATTAAATTATGATGTATATACGATTAACGGACAACAGACGATACAGGCTGAAATTCAAATCCGTACGCTTGCAATGAATTTCTGGGCGACCATTGAACATTCGTTGCAGTATAAATACAGACACAATATGCCGCCGCATATTCGGGAAAAGCTTTTAAATGCAGCAAACGCAACGGTTGCGCTGGATAATGAAATGGCGTTTGTGCGCGGCGAAATTATGGATGCGCAGAATTCCTTTAATTATAAAGCTACCATTGTTGCGGATATTTTGACAAATATTCAAAATTTGTACTATGTTGGAAATCAGCGTGAGGTCATAAAAAATACAGAATGAGTTTTATGACATTTATCAAAAGGATGATTTGAAGCAGTTGGAAGATTTTTTCAAAACAACTGGATATCATTGCAGAAGGATATAAGGCACAGGGGTTATAATTTATGTACTTACCGGAATCGTTTACAAGCAGAATAAAAAAGAGCAGTTACAGGAAGAATATGATTCCTATCTGGAATGCCTGAATCAGGGCATGTATCATGGCATCCGGATAAATACGAATAAAATCAGCGTGGAGGATTTTTTGAAAATTTCTCCATTTGCGTTAAAGCCTGTTCCATGGACGAAAAATGGCTTTTACTACGATTGAAACAAGCTGCACGCCATCGAAGCATCCATATTATTATGCGGGTTTGTATTATATTCAGGAGCCGAGCGCAATGGCACCTGCAAGCATACTGCCTGTGGAAGAAGGGGACGTCGTATTGGATATCTGCGCGGCGCCCGGCGGCAAATCAACGGAGCTGGCTGCCAAACTGCATGGAACCGGATTTCTGATTTCAAATGATATCAGCAATTCAAGAGCAAAAGCACTGTTAAAAAAAAAAAAAATCTGGAACTGTTTGGCATTTCAAATATGTGTGTTGTAAGCGAAGCGCCAAACAAACTCGGAAACAAATTTTATAATACATTTGATAAGATTCTTGTTGACGCGCCATGCTCCGGTGAGGGAATGTTTCGAAAGTCGCAGTCTATGGTTACTGCATGGGAGAAAAATGGCGTCGAATTATTTGCCGGGCTGCAAAAGGGCATATTAAATGAAGTGGTAAAGATGCTGAAACCGGGCGGTATGATGCTGTATTCCACCTGTACGTTTTCTCCACAGGAAAATGAACAGTCGATTGAATATCTGCTTTCTCTCGATGATTCGCTTGAACTTCTGGAAGTTCCGAAATATCCGGGATTCTGCGATGGAAATCCGGACTGGGGCAATACGAAGAATCCGGACCTTTCCAAATGTGCAAGACTCTGGCCGCATCATATCGAAGGAGAAGGCCATTTTGTTGCGCTTATACATAAAAAAAAGAAGGCGATATTAATACGGTTTCAAACAGCTGGCAGAAGCACGCATGCAAACCGGATGCAAATGTTACCGCGTTTTTCAGCCATATTGATAAAAGTGCAGGAATAAAAACAGAAAATATTGAGGAAAATAATGGAAGACTTTATTATATCGCGGATAAGATGCCGGATGTTTCCGGTCTTCGTCTGTTGAGGCAGGGATTGTTTCTTGGAGCAATCAAAAAGAATCGGTTTGAGCCAAGCCAGTCGCTGGCAATGGCTTTAAAACAGGGGCAGTTTGATAATGAAGTCAATTTTACTGCGGAAGATGAACGCGTCATCCGGTATTTAAAGGGAGAGACGATTGTAACCAATGATGAACACTTACAAAACGGATATGTGCTTGTACTTGTGGATGGATATCCGCTTGGATGGGCAAAAAATAATAATGGTACGCTGAAAAATAAGTATTTGTCAGGATGGAGGATGATGGCATGAAAAAAAATAGCAGTTATAACCGGTGCTTCTTCTGGTATTGGGAGAGAGTTTGCAAAACAAATAAGCGAAAAGTATAAAACAATTGATGAAATATGGGTAATTGCCAGACGCGCCATACAGTTAAATGAGTTAAAAGAGGAAATTCCCGATAAAGAAGTGGTAGTTATGCCGCTCGATATTACAAAAGAACTGGATTTGCAAATCTATCAAAGATTTCTGGAAAAAGAGCAGCCTTGGATACGCGTTCTTGTAAATGCGGCCGGCTATGGAATTATGGGACATGTGTCAGATATTGACTCTGAAGAACTTTGACCGGAATGATTGATGTAAATTGCAAAGCATTAGTTGCTATGACAAAACTTTCCCTTCCATATATGAGAAAACAGAGCAATATCATTAATATTGCATCGTCTGCGGCCTATCTTCCGCAGCCATCGTTTGCGGTATATGCGGCAACAAAGTCGTTTGTCCGGAGTTTTTCAAAAGCACTCAATCAGGAATTGAAAGAGAAAAGAAATACTGGTGACCGCAGTTTGTCCGGGACCGGTTAAGACCGAGTTCTTTGATATTGCTGAAAAATATTCCCATACAAAGGCGTTTAAACGACTGTTCCGGGTGGACGCGGAGCAAGTTGTAAAACGGGCATTGCTTGATGCTTATTATATGAAAACGGAATCCACATATACTATAACGATGAAAGCGTTTAAAGTCGTATCAAAAGTTTTGCCAAATGACTTACTGATACAGTTTATTAAGTAGCATTTGGCAGCATCGTTTATGTTTCGTGTATGGAAACGGAACAAGGGTATCAGTTTATGTTTCGTGTATGAAAACGAAGCAATGGTATAAATAGATAAAAAATAAGAAACAGGAAGTTACAAAATGGATAAAGGGCAGTATGGATATATAAAAAAAAATATCGAAAAAAATAATTATCAGTATTATTACGCTTGGAATTTTGATTCTGGCGGGCGTAATCCTATCGCTTGCTATGTTTAAAAACGACAAAAACACTGATTATTCTGCTTCCAATTTTAATCAGTCTTCCATTTGCGAAGCAGATAGTTGCGCTTATTATGTGTTCAAAATTCAAGCCTTTAACCGAAAAAAGAACATGCATATCTGGAAAACCAGATTCATTATGAAAACCGAGATGGTCTGTTATATGATATTTCCATCAGCCGATATGAGGGGATGATTTTTTTTCCGGCTGTTATTGTCAGAGATGGAAGAATGCTTTTTTGTATCAGACGCCATTTCAGAAGAAAATTCAAATGCGGAATTTTTAAAAAAGGCAATCCAGCGTTGCATTTGAAAATGTGAAACAGCCATATGTTGTTATGACAGCAACTACGCTTGAGGAGTTTGTAAAGAAAGCAAATACGATTAAAGAACCGGATGAGGCGTATGTTGAAAAAGACAAATCCATGCGGCAAACGCTGTTTGAACTTGGCGTATAGGGAGAACTCTTATGAAAGAAATCATAATATCGCAAAACGAGGCGGGGCAGCGAATAAATAAATTTCTGCTGAAATATCTGAATAAAGCGCCATCGAGTTTTGTTTATAAAATGATTCGAAAGAAAAAAAACATCAAACTGAATCATAAAAAAAAAATAGAGGGTAATGAATATATTTATATCGGAGATACGGTTCAGATATTTATGTCAGATGAAACCATTGCAAATTTTCGGGAAGAAATCCAGCCGGATAGTTCCGGGCATCCGGAATTTCATATTGAAATCATATATTCCGACGACAATATTTTGATAGCGGACAAACCGGCAGGCGTTCTTTCCCCAGAAAGCGTCAAAAAGTATGATTATTCGTTTAATGAAGCGCTGATTGACTATCTTCTGAATCAAAACAGAATTACGCGGCAGGAGCTTGCAACCTACCGTCCGTCTGTCTGCAACCGGCTGGACCGGAATACTTCCGGCATGATTTTGTGCGGTGTCAGTCTGAAAGGCAGCCAGGAACTTTCGAGAATTATCCGGGAGCATATGCTGGATAAGTTCTATTATACGCTTGTCAGAGGAAAGATGAGCCAAACGATAGATAGCACCTGCTATCTGCAAAAAGGATAAAGAAAAAGAATATGGTTCAGGTATCCGACCGTCCATTTAAAGAGGGAAAAAGCGAGGAGATACATTCCATTTTCTGTCCTGTAAAACGAAATGAGGATTACACATTGGTAAAGGTGCAGTTGATTACCGGTAAATCCCACCAGATTCGCGCGCATTTGAATTACTTGGGCTATCCGGTTGTTGGAGACAGAAAATATGGCATACCGGAAGTGAACCGTTATTTTCGTGATACATATGGTCTGGAGAATCAATTGCTGCATTGCGGAAATATCATGTTTCACCAGATAGATGGCGATTTGTCCTATCTAAGTGAAAAAAAATTTTCTGCATTTTTGCCGGAAGGATTCCGGAATATTGAGAAAGATTTATTTTCCTGAAAAACGAGAACCGGATGGGAGAGAAATTTTTTCGAAAAATGAAAATCGGATGGGAGAGAAATGGCTACTTGAATTCCAGAGGACTGCGAGGTTCCTCTCTTGAAGAAATGATAAATTACACAAATGAATATTACCGGGAGAAGAAACTGGCAGTTGTACAGAAAAATACCGACGCCGATAAAACCAATTAAAATAGACAAAGACAGCAGTCAGATTACCCTTGCGTATTTTGAAAAGGATTCAACGGTTGATTATATCGGCGTTGTTCAGGGAATTCCGGTTTGTTTTGATGCAAAAAGAATGTGCAGAGGATACGTTTTCGTTACAGAATATCCATCAGCACCAGTATTCATTTATGCAGGAGTTTGAAGAACAGGAGGGTGTCAGCTTTCTGATACTTTTCTTTACACATAAAAAAACCAATATTATTATATGCGTTTTTCGGAACTGAAAACGTACATAGAAAGAGTAAAAAGACGGTCACGCAAAGAATTTTAAATTTGACGAGCTGAATCCCGATTTTTTTATTCATTCCAAAAATGGCGCGCTGGTTCATTATCTGGAACTTTTGGATAAAGATTTACAGCTGCGGGGATAACAAATTCTTGACAAAAAATAGCAGCTCACATATAATTAGCACGTTGTTAAAATAGCCAGATATCGAATTATCACTTTAACGTATCAGAGTGCTGGGTGAAAATGCATGTAACAGAATAAAACATTTGATGAAATCAAGCGTTTGAAGAAATAAAGAATTTGGTGAAACAACGTATTTCGCAAAAAAAAGTGATTTGACATAAGGAGGATGGAAGATGCAGGACAAACTGTTGCAGACACCGGAAGGTGTAAGGAGATATTTATGATGTAGAATGTAAAAAGAAACGAAAGATAATTGATAAACTGCATCATACTCTGGAGTTATACAGCTATCATGATATAGAAACCCCGACATTTGAATTTTTTTTGATATTTTTAACAGAGACAGGGGTTCTGCGCCATCCAATGAAATGTATAAATTTTTTTGACAGGGACAATAACACGCTTGTTTTAAGACCGGATATTACGCCAAGCATTGCAAGGTGCGTTGCAAAATATTACCGGGACGAACAGCTTCCGATACGTCTTTGTTACACAGGAAATACCTATACAAATACAAGAAAGCTGCAGGGAAAATTAAAAAAAGAAGTCACACAGTTGGGCGCAGAGCTTATCAATGATGATTCTTCTGCCGCAGATGCCGAAATCATAGCGACAGTTGTGGATTGTTTTATTGCGCTTGGAATTGATGAATTTCAAATAGAAATTGGACAGATTGATTATTTTAAAGGCCTTGCTGCGGAAGCAGGCATCAAGCGAAGAAGAAGAACTGCAGATTAAAGAATATATCAATATTAAAAACTTTTATGGCTTAGAGGAATATCTGAAGAAGCTGGATATGCGTCCGGTTCAGAAAAAGGCATTTCTGGCATTTGATTCTTTATTTGGCGGAGAAAGCATGTTGGAAGAAGCGGAAAAACTGGTTTCAAATCCGGTTTCGCTCGCGGCGATTCATCGTTTACAGCGCATCTATAAAGCGCTTTGTTGTTATGGATATGAAAAGTATATCGGTTTTGACCTCAGCATGTTAAATGGTTATAATTATTATACGGGCGTCATTTTCCGCGGATATACATATGGAACCGGCGATGCAGTTGTAAAAGGCGGACGATATAACAATTTATTAAAGCAGTTTGGAAAAGATGCGCCATCCATTGGTTTTGCGTTTACTGTGGAAGAATTGATTATGGCGCTTGCAAGACAGAATATTGAGATTCCAATTGAGTATTCCAATACAATTATTCTGTATGATATTTGAAAATCAGGAACCGGCGATTACGCTTGGAAATCAGATGCGTTCAAATGATAAAAAAGATTGAACTGATTCGGAAGTCTGCGCGGAAAACGGTAGAAGATTATCTGGATTATGCAAAAAAGAGAGCATTTTTCCGGCGTTTTCTATTTTGAAAACAATGCGGTTGTAAAGGTATTTGACCTTGTGGGAAATCAGGAGCATGAGGTCGATATCAAGACATTGCGGCAGATGTAATAGAAACGAAAAAAATAAATTTGGAAGGAAAGACATGCATGAGATATTTAACATTTGCACTGGCGAAGGGGCGGCTTGCTAAAAAAACCCTTGCCCTGCTTGAACAGATAGGAATTACATGTGATGAAATGAAAGACCCGGATACAAGGAAGCTGATTTTTGTAAATGAAGAATTAAAATTGAAATTCTTCCTTTCAAAAGCGACGGATGTCCCAACTTATGTGGAATATGGCGCGGCCGATATTGGCGTGGTCGGAAAAGATACCCATTCTGGAAGAAGGCAGAAATCTTTACGAAGTTATGGACCTCGGATTTGGAAAGTGCCGGATGTGCGTATGCGGACCGCATGATGCAAAGGAACTTTTAAAGAAAAATGAGATTATCCGGGTTGCAAGCAAATATCCGAATATCGCAAAAGATTATTTTAATAATCAGAAAAACCAGACGGTAGAAATTATCAAATTAAATGGCTCAGTTGAACTTGCACCGATTGTAGGACTTTCCGAGGTTATCGTCGACATTGTTGAAACCGGCAGTACGTTGCGGGAAAATGGTCTGGAAGTTCTCGAAGAAATCTGTCCGTTATCAGCAAGAATGGTCGTAAACCAGGTAAGTTTGAAAATGGAAAATCAGCGCATTCGGAAGCTGTTGGCTGACCTGAATTCGATTATAAATAAGGAGGCATAAAAATGCGTATCATAAAATTAAATGCAGAAACGAAAAAGAATATTTTAAATGATTTGTTAAAACGAAGCCCGAATAATTATGGCTCATATGCAGATACCGTTGAAAAAATTGTAAATAATGTCAGAGATAATGGCGATAAAGCATTGTTTGATTATACCAAGCAGTTTGATAAAGCCGATATCCATGCAGGAAATGTTCAGGTCACGAAAGAAGAAATCGAATATGCTTATACGCAGGTCGATGAAAAACTATTAGAAGTCATTCGAAAAGCGAAAGAAAATATCCGGGTGTATCATGAAAAACAGCGTCAGTACAGTTGGTTTGATACGGATGAAAAGGGAATTATGCTTGGACAGAAGGTGACAGCCTTAGAATCCGTCGGTGTCTATGTTCCGGGCGGAAAAGCAGTCTATCCGTCGTCGGTACTTATGAATATTATGCCTGCAAAAGTTGCCGGCGTTTCAAATATTATTATGACAACCCCTTGCAACAAAGACGGAGAAGTCTATGCAACCACACTGGTTGCGGCAAATGAAGCCGGTGCAACCGCAATTTATAAGGCGGGCGGCGCCCAGGCGATTGCGGCGCTTGCATATGGAACGGAATCCATTCCGAAAGTCGATAAAATTGTAGGTCCGGGTAACATTTTTGTTGCGCTTGCAAAACGTGCGGTATATGGACATGTCAGCATTGATTCGATTGCCGGTCCATCTGAAATCCTTGTGATTGCAGATGAAACAGCAAATCCACGGTATGTAGCGGCAGATTTGTTGTCTCAGGCAGAACATGATGAAATGGCGTCTGCAATTCTGATAACGACTTCCAAAGAACTGGCAGAGCAGGTATCCGCACAGGTTGATGCGTTTATCAAAGAACTGTCCCGAAAGGATATTATCCAGAAATCCATCGATACATATGGATATATTCTTTTAGCCGATAATCTGGCAGATGCGGTAGATGCGGCAAATGCGATTGCATCGGAGCATTTGGAGATTGTAACTGCAAATCCGTTTGACGTTATGACAAAAATCAAAAATGCGGGCGCAATCTTTATCGGAGAATATTCTTCCGAGCCGCTTGGCGATTATTTTTTGCAGGTCCGAACCATGTTCTTCCGACAAACGGAACCGCAAAATTCTTTTCACCGCTGAGCGTGGATGATTTCATCAAGAAATCCAGCATCATTTACTATTCCAAAGATGCGCTTGCGGAAGTACATGAAGATATTGAAAGTTTTGCAAAGGCAGAACAGCTTACTGCGCACGCTAATTCTATTGCAGTAAGATTTGAATAGTGGTATAGTACAGGAAGAAATGAAAAATACAAGGGAGAAAATACTATGGCAGACAGAGCAGTAAAATGTACAAGAAAGACAGGCGAAACAGATATTGTTTTGGAACTCAATCTGGATGGAAAAGGAAATGCAAAGATTGATACCGGCATTGGATTTTTTTGACCATATGCTTACGAGCTTTGCCAAACACGGTTTTTTTTGATTTGAATGTAACGGTGAAAGGCGACCTTTATGTTGACTGCCACCATACGATTGAAGATACCGGAATCGTTCTTGGTAAAGGCGATTAAAGGGGCGTTAGGCGACAAAAAATCAATTAAACGGTTTGGAAATTTCTTTCTGCCAATGGATGAAACCCTTGTTATGTGTGCCATTGATTTATCCGGGAGACCATATCTGGTCTACGATTTAAATCTGACGACCGAGCGGGTTGGATATTTTTTGATACACAGATGGTAAAAAGAATTTTTCTATGCTGTTTCTTATGGTGCGGAGATGAATCTGAATCTGAAACAGTTTTCCGGTTCGAACGACCATCATATTATAGAAGCTGCGTTTAAAGCGTTTGCAAAAAGCGTTGGATGAGGCAACGTCGAATGACGACAGATTAAATGGAAAAGTGTTATCTACAAAAGGCGCACTGTAAGGAGGTACTATGAGTTATAAGAAGATTATACCATGCCTGAATCTTGAGAATGCGGTTGACATGGCGAAATATTATAATGATGCCGGTGCAGATGAAATTGCATATTTTGACAGTAAGGCGACAAAAAGAAGGCAGAGAGGCAAATATTGCTGTTATTAAGGAGATTTGCAAGAATGTCGATATTCCGCTTATTGCATGCGGCGGTGTCAGACGTTTGGAAGATATAAAGAAAATGTTGTATGCAGGCGCGTCGAAGGTTTGTATGAAATCAGCGGCATTAAACACGCCGGAACTTGTAACAGAAGCCGCCGACCGTTTTGGTTCGGAACGCATCATTGTAACGATTGATTTGAGCGAATGCCAGGAGCCGGTTGCATATGCGGAACAGTTAAAAGAACTTGGCGCGGGCGAATTGCTGCTGTTACATAACAATATGGTTCCGGAATATATGGACATTGTAAATGAGATTCGGAACCGCGTTGCACTGCCGGTTATTGTTTCTACTTATTCAACAAGCGGAGAAGCAATCTGTGAGATGCTTGAAAAAACAAATGCAGAATCCATTTCCTTATACAATCTGAAACAAATGGATATAATGGAAATAAAACAGGAGTGCAAAAAAGAACGGATTCCTTTAAATACATTTGAAAGCGCTGTTTCTTTTGACGAATTTAAGTTAAATGCAGATGGCTTGATTCCATGTATTGCGCAGCATTATAAAACCGGTGAGGTTCTGATGATGGCGTATATGAACAGGGAATCTTTTGAAAAGACAATTGAAACCGGACGCATGACATATTTCAGCAGAAGCCGCCAGTCCCTCTGGACAAAAGGGGAAACATCCGGTCATTTCCAGTTCTTGAAATCTTTGAAACTGGATTGCGATAAGGATACGCTTCTTGCAGAGGTATCCCAGATTGGGGCGGCATGTCATACAGGCAGTCCGACCTGTTTCTTTACAGACCTTGTGAAGAAAGAATATGACAGCACAAATCCTCTGAAGGTTTTTGAGGAGGAGTATGATATTATTGTTGACAGGAAAAACAATCCAAAGGAAGGTTCCTATACAAATTATCTGTTTGACAAAGGAATTGATAAAATACTGAAAAAGGTGGGAGAAGAAGCAACCGAAATTGTGATTGCTGCAAAAGAATCCTGATTCAGATGAAATAAAATATGAGATATCAGATTTCCTGTATCACCTTATGGTTCTTATGGTGGAAAGAGGTGTCAGTTGGACTGATATCACCAAAGAACTGGCTGATAGAAGGTAGGAGGACAAAAAGTGGAAAAATATGGCGTAAATCAGTTAAGAAAAAAAATGTTTCTGGATTTTTTTTGAAAGCAAAGGACATCTGAAGATGAACAGCTTTTCACTGATTCCACACAACGATAACAGTTTATTATTGATTAATTCAGGTATGGCCCCGTTGAAGCCTTATTTTTTTTACAGGACAGGAGATTCCGCCGAGAAGACGTGTAACAACCTGTCAGAAATGTATCCGTACAGGGGATATTGACAACGTTGGAAAGACAGCCAGACATGGTACGTTTTTTGAAATGCTCGGAAACTTTTCCTTTGGCGATTATTTTAAACACGAGGCAATTGCATGGTCCTGGGAATTCCTGACAAAGGTCGTTGGTCTGGATGAAAACCGTTTATATCCTTCCGTATATGAAGATGATGATGAAGCGTTTGATATCTGGAATAAGGAAATCGGAATCGCACCGGAGCGCATTTTCCGTTTTGGCAAGGAGGATAACTTCTGGGAGCATGGCGCCGGTCCTTGCGGCCCTTGTTCAGAAATCTATTATGACCGCGGTGAAAAATACGGCTGCGGTAAAACCGGGTTGTACCGTTGGCTGTGACTGCGACAGATACATGGAATTCTGGAACAACGTATTTACCCAGTTTGAAAATGACGGACACAACAATTATACGGAGCTGGTTCAGAAAAATATTGATACCGGAATGGGATTAGAGCGTCTTGCAGTTGTTGTTCAGGATGTCGATTCTATTTTCGATGTAGATACAATTAAGGCGCTCCGGGACAAGGTCTGCGAGATGGCTGGCGTAACCTATATGGAAGATGAAAAAGACAGATGTATCAATTCGTGTTATTACCGACCATATCCCGTTCCGTAACATTTATGGCGTCAGACGGTATTCTTCCATCAAATGAAGGCAGAGGCTACGTTTTAAGACGACTGCTTCGCCGGGCAGCAAGACATGGCAGACTTCTTGGTATCGAAGGAAGATTCCTTGCAGAACTTTCAGAGACGGTTATTGAAGTTTCCAAAGACGCTTATCCGGAACTGGAAGAAAAGAAAGCGCATATTTTTACCTGTATCAATACAGAAGAAGAAAAAATTTCAACAAGACGATTGACCAGGGATTATCCATTTTGAATGGATTTATAGATGAACTGAAGGAAAACAACCTTACGGTTCTGAGCGGTGAAAATGCATTTAAACTGTACGATACTTATGGATTTCCACTTGATTTGACAAAAGAAATTCTGGAAGAAAAGGGCATCGGAATTGATATCGAAGGCTTCAATCAGGCGATGAATATTCAGCGGGAAACCGCGCGTAATTCCCGTAAGGTATCAAATTATATGGGTGCGGACGCAACCGTATATGAGCAGATTGATACTGCACTGACAAGCAAATTTCTCGGATACGATACATTGTCTGCTTCCTCCGATATCGTTGATTTAACAGCCGATTATAAAGATGGAGATAAGACGGTTTCTGAACTCGTTGATGTTATTTCGGAAGGCACAACCGGTTCGATTATTACATCGGAAACGCCATTTTATGCAACAATGGGCGGTCAGATTGGCGATACCGGTGTGATTGAAACAGAAAGCGGACGTTTTATTGTAAAGGATACGATTAAGGTAGCCGGTGATAAGATTGCTCATCTTGGCTATATGGAATCCGGAGAGTTAAAAACAGGCGACAGCGTAACATTATCCGTTACAGCGGACAGACGTGCGCTCATCTGTAAGAATCATTCGGCAACCCATCTGCTGCAGAAAGCGTTAAAGCTTGTGCTTGGCGACCATGTCGAGCAGGCTGGTTCCTATGTATCCGGAGAACGTCTGAGATTTGACTTTACCCATTTCCAGGCAAATGACGCCGGAGGAAATTGCAAAAAGTAGAAGCGATTGTAAATGAAGAAATTGAACAGGATTTGAACGTTTGCACCGAGGTTATGAGTATCGAGGATGCAAAGAAAACAGGCGCGATGGCATTATTTGGCGACAAATACGGTGAAAAAGTCCGCGTTGTATCCATGGGCGATTTCTCTGTAGAACTCTGTGGTGGTACTCATGTGGCAAATACAGGTGTGATTGGAACATTTAAGATTATATCAGAAATGGGCGTGGCTGCCGGAGTTCGAAGAATTGAGGCGTTGACGTCTGCAGGCGCATTCCAGTATTACAGAGAAATGGAAGAAGAATTGAAGGCAGCTGCAAAGGCTGCAAAAACAGAGCCTGCAAAGCTTGCAGAACGGATTGAAACGCTGCTTGCAGAAGTAAAAGCGCTGACATCTGAAAATACAAAGCTGAAAGACAAACTGGCGAAGAATTCTGCTGGAGATGCATTGTCAAATGCGATTGATGTAAATGGCGTAAAGGTACTTGCAGCAAATGTCAATGATACCGATATGAATGCGCTTCGGAATCTGGGCGATGATTTTAAGAGCAAGCTTGGTACATCCGTTGTTGTTCTTGCGTCAGAGAAAGATGGAAAAGTCAATCTGATTGCAATGGCAACAGAAGATGCAGTAAAGAAAGGCGCACATGCCGGAAATGTCATTAAAGCGGCAGCATCACTCGTTGGCGGCGGCGGCGGCGGACGTCCGAATATGGCGCAGGCAGGAGGTAAGAACCCGGCAGGCATTCCGGATGCATTAAAGAAAGCGGTTGAAACTGTAAAAGAACAGATGAAATAATCCTTTTTGCATCATAGAATGTCAAAAATGGAAAATAATATAAATTTTTTGTTGACGTTTTTATAAATTATGATATAATTGACTTCGTGCTTAAATAATACCCAAACAGTTGTTATTTGATTAGCATAGTACACAACTGGAGGGAGGTCAGGTGAGAGAATGTCAAATGTAATAGTTAAAGAAAACGAAACATTAGATAGCGCTCTTCGCAGATTTAAGAGAAATTGTGCGAAGGCTGGTATCCAGCAGGAGATTCGTAAGAGAGAACATTACGAAAAGCCAAGCGTTAGACGTAAAAAGAAATCAGAGGCAGCTAGAAAGCGCAAATATAAATAATCCACATTCGTGATTAGAGAATATGATTTTTTTTGAGTACCGAGAAATCGGTACTCTTTTTTTCATCGTGGCATATCTGATTTGCTTTTCACATAGTATAGATATAAAGTTATTTGGGTATAGAATTATGCAGCTTCCATTTAATCATAACAGTTTATATGATGTGCCGGACGTTACACCCGATATCAGGAAAAGTTCATCCAAAATCACAGTTCATGATAACCACATTATTTATATTGAAAATTATAAATGTATAATATCCTGTTCGGATTCCCAGATACTTGTAAAAACAAGAAAAAAATATTATATCGATACATGGAACCTGTCTGAAGATTGAATATTACTGTCCGGAAGAACTGAAAATATCAGGCAGCATCCTGTATATCAATTATGAATAATGCTTTTTACATACCTGTTCTTTCGATATGTATTAGCAAAACGGGAAATGCATACTAAAAGCGCTTATCGATTACAGCGCTGGTTCGATAGTTTGGAAACAGGAAGGGGGAATTTGATGTTTGATATTCTATTGCGGTATTTCCATGGATTTGCAAAAATTAAAAGATTCGCGGCATACATATCAACCGTTTTATAAATCTATGCAAAGCAAGAGATATTAAGCTTTGGGATTTGGAGCAGAAAGAAGATGAACTGTTCTTTTTTGTCGCTGCAAACGATATTGCACGCTTAAAAGAACCGGCGGCAAAAACCGGAAGCGAAGTAGAAGTCCTGAAAGAATGCGGTCTAAAACAGTTTATTCGAAAAAATAAGAAAAGAATTCCGTTTGTCATTGGCGTGTTCCTGTTTGCAGTTCTTATCTATATTCAATCGTTATTTATCTGGAATATTTCCGTAACAGGCGAATCAGACTATACAAAGGATGAAATATTAAGCCATGTGAACAAATTATATGTAAAAAAACCGGAACATTGAAGTCAAAGGTTGACTGTGAAGAACTGGAAGAACAGCTGCGAAAAGATTTTGAAGATATTGCGTGGATTTCCTGCAGTCTGGAAGGGACAAAACTATCAATTGAAATTACGGAAACGTTGAATGTTTTTACAGACACATCAATGAAAGAACCCTGCAATATTATAGCGTCAAAAGATTGCACAATTTCTGATATCGTAACTGCATCCGGAACGCCTGTTGTAACAGCAGGCACGGACGTGAAAAAAAGAGATGTTTTGATTTCAGGCGCTGTCTATCTGTATGATGATAATAACGAGGTTCTCGATACCAACTATGTATCTGCAGAAGGAGAGGTATATGGCATTTGCATCTATCATTATAAAAAACGAAATCAGTCTTTCTTATTATACAAAGGAATATACCGGAAAATCCAAAAAATATTATTCGGTTGGAGCGTTTCAATATATGTTTACGCCATTTGTCCCTGACTGCCCGTATGAAAATTACGATATGCTGACAGATACCGCAAATCTTCATATCGGAAATAGCTTTTTTCTCCCTTTTTTGATGGAGAAAACAACATTAAAAGAATATCAGTTAAAACTGGAAACGTTGTCTGCGGAAGACGCCTGTACGAAGGCGCAGGAAAAATTAAATGCATATATTAGTAATTTACAAGAAAAAGGGGTGCAAATCATAGAAAATAATGTTAAAATAACATGTGACGGAGATACCTGTCTGGCAGAAGGCGATATTAAAGTATGTCAGCTTATCGGTATCCCAAAAAGAATTAGAAGTGATAAGTGAGGAGCAAACGCTTGAGTAATATCAGTAAATCGATAACCGTAATGTCCGAATACGTTCAAAATGTATTTGGACAATTTGATGTACATGCAAAAAAAAATTGAAAAAAAGAGAATTTCATGTTACGATGATTCTGCGGGATGATAAACTGAAAATTTCCGGAGAAAGAGGCAGATGTGGAGAAAGCGGTTCAGGTTTTGGTGCAATAATTTGCAATTGCCGCCAGAGGAACTGAAATCGATACGCAAAAAGTAGATTATACAATTGCGTTATCGAAAGAACATCAAATGAAACACAGGAAAATATTGCGGAACTGGACAAAGATATCATTTGCCATACGATTCATGGAAAACCGATTAAACCTAAAACGCATGGGCAGAAAGCCTATGTGAATGCAATTGAAAAATCCATGATTGTATTTGGCGTCGGTCCTGCCGGAACAGGAAAAGACATATCTTGCGATGGCAAAGGCAATTACAGCATTTAAAAATGGGGATGTAAACCGGATTATTCTTACCAGACCGGCCATTGAAGCCGGAGAAAAGCTTGGCTTTTTGCCCGGTGATCTGCAGAGTAAGGTTGACCCGTATTTAAGGCCGCTTTATGACGCGTTATATGAAATTATGGGACCGGAATCCTTTACGAAAAATATGGAAAAAGGATTGATAGAGGTTGCACCGCTTGCATACATGCGTGGACGTACGCTTGATAACGCCTATATTATTCTGGATGAAGCACAGAATACCACACCGGCACAGATGAAGATGTTTCTCACCCGTATTGGTTTTGGCTCCAAAGCGATTATCACCGGCGACTTATCACAAAAAAGGACTTACCGTTTGAAACAAAATCCGGACTGGAAGTTGCACTGCAGGTAATTAAGAATATCGACGAAATAAGCGTCTGTCATCTGACAAGCCTTGATGTTGTCAGACATCCGCTTGTTCAGAAGATTGTCAACGCTTATGAAGTTTATGAAGAAAAAGCAGAGCCGGCAGAAAAACAGAACCGAAAGCAGCGGCGGCAACAGTAAAAACAGAGCTGATAGCAGCGGCAGCCGCAGCAAAAACAATGTGGAAAACCGGAATAATAACAAAAGAAAAAGGAAATAATTAAGTATGTCTTTGAATATAGAAAATGAGTATGGAGATATCTGTATTCCTGATTATCAGCACGTCATTGAAACTGTTATCGGACAAGCACTTGATTTTATCAAATGCCCTTATGAATGTGAGGTATATGTGCTTCTCACAGACAACGAACGGATACAGTCAATCAATAATTCTCAAAGGAAGATTGACGCACCAACAGATGTGTTATCATTTCCTTTGATTGATTATAATGTACCTGGCGATTTTCGTGCAGCAGAAGAAAACGCCTGTGATTATTTTAATCCGGAAACCGGAGAATTGATGTTAGGCGATATTATCATTTCGATGGACAGGGTATACGAGCAGGCAGAACGCTACAATCATTCCAATACCAGAGAACTTGCGTTTTTGGTAGCACACAGCATGCTTCATTTATTTGGATACGACCATGTGGATGAAGCAGAACGGAAGCAGATGGAAGTCTTACAGGAACAAATACTTAATGAGAAAGGATACACAAGGGATTATGAAGAAAACTAAATATGCGATTGCTTTAGCAGCATTAGGAGTTTTATCACTTGGTGTTATGGGATGTGGAAAAAAGGAAGAAACAACTGAAGCAACCACAGAAACCACAACAAATGAAACAACAGAAGCAACAACAGAGGCAGCAACCGACGCGGAACATGAGGGCGTATACAACGACCTGACCGGAGAATGGGTAACCGACCGCACCGAAGAATATGGACGACCAATTGCGGTCATGTTAAACAACATTTCCGATGCAATGCCTCAGTGTGATATAGGAAAGGCAGATATTGTTTATGAAATGAAGGTTGAAGGCGGAATCACACGTCTTCTCGGTATTTTTAATGATTATTCCGATTTGGAAAAGCTCGGTTCTATCCGGAGCTGCCGTCCGTATTATGTAACGGTTGCGATGGAATATGACGCTATCTATATGCATTACGGACAGTCACCGCAGGGCGAAGAAAAAAACTTGCAAGTTCAGGAATCAATAATCTGAGCGGATTAAGTGCAGAGGGAAATGCAACCTATTACAGAGCATCTGACAGGGTTTCACCGCACAATGTATTTTCCGATACGGAAAAGATTCAGGCAGGTCTTTCACAGATGGGATATGAAACAAAGCACAGTGACAGTTTTAAGAGCGTATTTTCATTTAACGAAGAAGTAACAGCGCCTGCAGGCGGCGAAAAAGGCTGAAAAGATTACCACCCCTATCAGCAATTATACAACGCCTTGGTTTGAATACCATTCTGACGATGGATTGTATTACAGATTCCAGTATGGAAAAGAACACATAGATGGCAATACAGGCGAACAGCTTGCATATGAAAATGTTCTGATTCAGTTTGCACATTATACAAGCATTGACGACCATGACAGACAGCAGTTAGACCTTGTCGGGGAAGGTACCGGTCTTTATGCAACAAATGGCATGATTGTTCCTGTAACCTGGAAGAAATCTTCAGAAAATGCAATCACAAAGTATTATTACGGAAGATGGAAATGAATTAAAACTGAATCCTGGAAAAACATGGATTACCGTATTTGAAAAAAGACAAAGCGGACAGCGTAACCTGGGAATAATGTGCCTGCAGAACATCCGCATTCCGTAAAAAGTTTTAAACGGGACTGGTAAATAAGAAGAAATATTTACCAGTCCTGTTCTTTTGTATAAAGAACCATATTTTGCAAATAATCATTGTAAGAGGTGATTATTTTGAAAAAAAAAGTTCTTTTGGTAATAGGCGCATTGGTTTTGCTTTTTCTTTTGTCTTTCTTTTGCTCCTATGGCATTTATAAAAAAACAACCGGTTATTCCGATGCAAGTGAAAAGCAGGCAGGAATTCGCGATTATTTGAATATGGCAGAAAATCAGGAAAATAAAAAAGCAGGCTTCGGATGAAAAAACAGAAGTGCCGGAAACCGTAGAAGCAATCACGAAAAAACAAAAAAGAAACGAAAAACAGACAGACGCATCCGATACGAATGATGCGGAAGAAACTGCGGAAGCAGAATACAATTTCCTTGTCAGTGAATTAAATGGATATATTGCAGTGTTTACAGATACTGGAAGTCTGTATGAATTTACCGACATTAAACTGGATAGCCTGGAAAGCGACGTAAGAAAAAGAGTCAAAAATGGTATAAAATTTCAAAAAGCCAAAGAATTGTTTACTTTTCTTGAATCGTGTTCCAGTTAATGCTAGAATATGGGTGGCTGAAAAGGAGTTGGAGTTATGATTTATGATGTGATAATTGCAGGCGCTGGGCCATCCGGTATGACTGCAGCCATTTGCGCATCCGATACTGCCATCTATTCGATGTTTTCCGATAGAAAAGGCGGAACGGCGAAACAGAATATTTTACTTCTGGAAAAAACAAAAAAATCGGAAAAAAACTATATGCAACCGGAAATGGCAGATGCAATCTTTCAAATAAAGAATTTTATCTCGGCTGCTATGACAGTGAAAATGAATTTTTTCCCTATAAAAGTCATTGGCGCAGAGGATTACCGGATAGTCAATCAATTTATTCAGACGTTGGGCGTAGCGGTGGATGATGAAAACGGATATTTTTATCCGTCATCCAGACAGGCGTCTGCAGTTGTCTGGGCATTTACAGATAGATTAAAACAAAATGGAATTCAGATACATACAGGCGAGACGGTGCTTGAGATAACAAAACAGGCGGAGCATCTCTATCAGATTCGGACAGACAAAGCAAGTTACAGGGCGAGAAATGTTGTTCTTGCCTGCGGCGGACCTGCTGCGCCAAAGCTTGGCGGAACCAAAGACGCATGCATGCTGATAGACCAATTAGGGAATTCCATATCATCCGTTTCGTCCGGCGCTCTGCAAATTGCGCTGTCAGGAAAATCTGACAGACCTTTCCGGCGTCAGATGCAGGGCGTCAGCAGCGATTGAAACTGAATCAGGAGAAGAAATTGCAAAAAGAGCAGGGAGAGGTGCAGTTTACAGATACCTATATTTCCGGTATTGTTGTGTTTAATCTCAGCCATATTGCCGGAACGCTTTTGGATAAGGAGCAAAGCGTTTTTCTAAAGCTATCGCTCGTCCCGGAACTGGATACCTCAGACCTTATCGCATTTTTTTTCCGCATGTAAAGAAAAACAATGCGGAACGGAATCTGCTTGCCTGTCTGAATGGTCTGGTGCATGAAAAAATAGCGGCTTATATTCTTTCCGTCTGTGATTTGAAAAACAAAAAAAGCAGGAGAACTGTCAGAAGACGAGATAAGAATTCTTTCGGAAACGATAAAAAATTTAAAATTTACAATAACCGGAACCGCAGATTTTGAAGACGCACAAGTTGCAAAAGGCGGAGCGGATACCCGTTTTTGAATCCGGAAACAATGGAAGTCACCGTAGCCGACGGTATCTATCTGATTGGAGAAGTTGTTGATGTAAACGGAATTTGCGGCGGATACAATCTGATGTGGGCAATAAGAACCGGATGAAAGCAGGATTTCAAAGATATATGATTCGGATAAATAATATAAAACTGAATGTGGGTTATACGAAAAAAGAGATAGAACGTGAAATCCAGAAACAATTAAAACTTACATATACACCGGAATACCGGATAGCAAAGCGATCCATTGACAGTCGGAAAAAAGAAAATGTCCATTATGTCATGGCGGTTGACGTTTTTGCAGAAAATGAGAAAACGATTTTAGCAAAAAGTTCACAGTAATAATATTATGTCAACAAAAGAACAGACATACCAGCCGCCGGCTCATGGAACACTGCAGATGAAGCACCGCCCGGTAATTATCGGAAGCGGTCCTGCCGGTTTGTTTGCCGGCTTATTTCTTGCAAGAGAAGGCTACCGGCCGATTCTTTTTTGAACGCGGCATGAATGTGGATGAACGAACTGCCTGCGTTACAAAATTCTGGAAGCAGGAACAGCCATTAAATTTAAACTGCAACGTTCAGTTTGGCGAAGGCGGTGCAGGAACGTTTTCCGACGGAAAATTAAATACCGGAATTAAAGACAAATCCGGAAGAAGAACAGCAGTTCTTCAGACATTTGCAGAATTTGGCGCGGATGCTTCTGTTTTATATGTGAATAAACCACATGTTGGAACAGATGTCCTTCGGACTGTCGTAAAAAATATCCGAAATGAAATCATACGTCTGGGCGGCGAAGTCCATTTCCAGTCATTAATGACAGATTTTGAAATTCTGGATGAACAAACTACCAAAGTCTATATCAAAGATAGTTCAAATGAGCCGGATGGTCCGGTTTGTTCGTACCTTACCGATGCGCTTGTACTGGCAATCGGTCATAGCGCAAGGGATACATTTGAAATGCTGTATCAAAAAGGAATATCCATGACGCAGAAACCATTTGCGATGGGACTTCGAATCGAACATCCGCGAACGTTTATCAACGCATCCCAGTATGGAGATAATCCGGAGTATCAAAAATGCTGCCTGCGGCGGACTATAAACTGGTGCATCAGGCGGGCAAATGGCAGAGCGGTTTATTCGTTCTGCATGTGTCCGGGCGGATATGTTGTAAATGCATCCTCGGAGCCGGGGAGACTCTGTGTAAATGGGATGAGCTACAGTGACAGAAATGCAGAAAATTCCAACAGCGCGATTGTCGTCAATGTAACGCCGGACGATTTTTCATCCAATCATCCGCTTGCAGGCATGTATTTTCAGAGGAAATGGGAAGAACTTGCTTATCAGGCAGGTAGTGGTTGTATTCCGGTTCAGCGCTTTGACGATTTCAGAATGAATCGGACGACAAAAAAAACTGGGTGAAATACAGCCTTCAATAAAGGGAAAATATGTCCTTTCCAACCTGAATTGTTGTTTGCCAGAGTATATAAAGGATGCTATAATAGATGGTGTTTTGGCATTTGACAGGGTAATTCCCGGTTTTGCGGCAAAAGACGCAGTTTTGAGCGGAATCGAAGCAAGAACTTCATCGCCGATAAGAATCGACAGAGATGCGGATTATCTATCCGGACAAAGCTCGATTTATCCCTGCGGAGAGGGCGCGGGCTACGCCGGCGGCATCACCTCCGCGGCTGTGGATGGAATAAAAGTCTTTGAAGCGATTGTCAAACGGTATCAACCATCATTTCAGGATTGATATCTTACAAGAACAAAAAGAAAAGAATGCAGGACAATTTGAGAGGTTTCAGGAAGAAAATGGAAGACAGATTATACTGAAAAAGATAAAAAAAAGAATTGTGATTAAAGTGGGTTCCTCGTCTATTATACACGAAAGCACAGGCGGTCTTGATTATACAAAACTGGAAAAGCTGATACGAATTATCAGTGACTTAAAGAATCAGGATAAGGATGTTGTACGTGTTTCTTCCGGTGCAATCGGCGTTGGAGCAAAGGTGCTTGGTCTTCAGCGGAAACCAAGAACAACGTCGCTTCGTCAGGCATGTGCGTCTGTTGGACAGGGACAGTTGATGATGATATATCAGAAACTTTTTATGAATAACCATCAGATTGCATCCCAGGTTCTTTTAACGTTTGACGTTATTTCTTCGCAGGAAAGACGTCAGAATGCTATTAACACCTTCAATGAATTGCTGCAGTTGGATGTCATTCCGGTTGTAAATGAAAACGATACCGTAGCAATTGAAGAAGTGGATATTAATTTCGGCGACAACGATACCCTTTCTGCAATTGTGGCATCGATGATTCATGCCGATTTGCTGTTGCTGCTTACCGATATTGATGGACTTTATACCGACGACCCAAGGGTAAATCCAAATGCGACGCTGATACCTGTTGTTGAGCGAATTGACGACAAAATTGAATCGATGGCAAAAGGCGCACAGTCCCAGTACGGAACCGGCGGAATGACAACAAAAAAATTGCGGCGGCAAAGATTGCAACAAACTCCGACTCGGATATGGTTATTTTATCAGGTGATGATATCGGAAATATCAGCCGGGTTTTAAACGGTGAAAATATCGGGACATTATTTAAAAAGAGCTTATAAAGAGCATGATTTTGATATTGTTAAATACATCATACATAAAGAGTATCTTGAAGGTGTATAGTCCGGGATATAGGGCATAATCAGGAGGAAAAAAATCCGTATGGATGAGAAAAAAATTGCAAGAATCAATGAATTATACAGGAAATCAAAAACAGAAGGTCTGACCGACGCTGAGAAAGCGGAACAGCAAAACCTCAGACAGGAATATGTTTTTTCAATGAAAAATAACCTGCGCAATCTGCTGAACAATATTGATATCAAAGAGGCGGATGGCACCATCACAAGATTAGAGGACAAAGACCCGACAAGAAAGGTGTGAACATCCAAATGACAAAACAGGAATTGCGAAAACAGTATAAAATGCTGCGGCGCTCCCTTTCCAAAACACAGATGGAACAGGAAGCAAAGGCGGTCACGCAGCGTTTTCTGTCCCTTCCGGAGTATCAAAGCTGCTCGGATATTTTGCTCTATATCAGTCAGGATAACGAGGGTGGATACGATACCGATACTTCAGCATGTAAAAGAAGACGGAAAACGGATTGCAGTTCCGAAAGTATATGGCAATCATATGCATTTTCATCAAATAGCGGGACTGGAAGATTTGAAGCCGGGCGCTTATGGAATACTCGAACCGGCGGAAGGCGAAATTTTCCAACCGGAACATGGAATCATTCTTGTTCCGGGCATCGTATTTGATGAAAAAAGGGCACCGCATTGGTTATGGCGGCGGCTATTACGACCGATACCTGGCACATCACCGGGAACTGCTTTCGGTTGCATTGGCGTATGATTATCAGGTAATATCCGAAATTGTCTGCGAAGAATTTGACAAACAGCCGGACATTATCCTGACCGCGTCAAAAACATATAAAACAGGTAATTGCGAAACTATGAATCTTTCATAATAGTTGTGCGGAATGTATGATGCCATAAGCAGGTATATGAGGTCGCCGGTACTTAGGCACCGTATTTTGGTGCCTTATGTACCGCTGCAGACCGAATTAAGTGAAAAACGTCCTGCGTTGGCATACTTGCATTTGCACAACCAATACAAAGAGTTCCACGTTTCGCAATTACCTGAAATATCAAAAAAAAAGAACAGGAGAAAAGTACATGTCAAACGAAATGAGATTTACAGGTTCCAACACATATATTGCATCGGAAGAATTGATGGCGGCAGTCGACGTTGCCCGCATTCTTGAAAAGCCGCTGCTGATAAAGGGAGAACCAGGAACCGGAAAAACGATGCTTGCCCAGGCAATCAGCGATTCCCTTCAGATGCCATTATATATCTGGAATATCAAATCAACGACGAAAGCGCAGGATGGCCTTTATGTCTACGATACGGTTCAGCGATTATATGACAGCCAGTTCGGCGGACGGGATGTTGACAATATCGCACAGTATATTAAGCTTGGAAAACTGGGAGAAGCGTTTAAAAATGAGGAGCAGGTCATTCTCCTGATTGATGAAATCGACAAAGCAGACTTGGAAATTTCCAAATGATTTGCTCTGGGGAACTTGACAAGATGGAGTTCTATATTCACGAAACCGGAGAAACCGTCAAAGCAAAGACAAGACCGATTGTGATTATTACCTCAAACGCAGAGAAAGAATTGCCGGATGCATTTTTAAGAAGGTGTATTTTCCATTACATCACATTCCCGGAACCTGCACAGATGGATGAAATTGTAAGAGCGCATTTTGAATCGATTGATGAAAATCTGTTAAAATATGCGATGGACAAATTTTACTGGATTCGAAGCCTGAAAGACGTCCGGAAAAAAGCCAAGTACTTCCGAACTGATTGACTGGCTGCGCGCGTTGGTGCATGGCGGCATTGATGCGGAAACATTGAAGGAGGAAACGCCTTATCTTGGAGTTTTGATTAAAAAAAGATGAGGATTTAGAGGTCGTTAATAAAAGGAGATTATAAATGTTTACAGCGTTCTTTTTTATACTCTGAAATCAAAAGGTCTGGATGTATCAACAACCGAAAATGGCTGACCTTTATCGATGCTTTAAACAGGGATATTGCCGGTTCGAGCCTTTCCAGATTGTACTATATCGGCAGAATGATTCTCGTCAAGCACGAATCGGATTTTGATAAATATGACCTTGCCTTTATGGAATATTTCAAAGGCATTCATTCCGATGATGAAGTTCCGGATTACATCATGGAATTTTTGGATAAAAAAAGATATGAAAGTGGATACCCAGAATGCTATCTATTCATTCCGGCAGGAGCGGGATATCAATGATGTAAAACGAATGTTTCGTGAACGGATATCGGAACAGAAATCGGAGCATAATGGCGGAAATTACTGGATTGGAACGAGCGGCGGTTCCGCATTTGGACATCAGGGCAGAAATCCGGGCGGTATTCGTGTTGGCGGTGAATCGGGCATGCGGACAGCATTTCAGGTCATGGGCGACAGGAAATATGCAGATTTCCGGCATGACAAGACGATTGATATCCGTCAGTATCAGGTGGCATTTTCGCAGGCTTCGTCAGTATTCTTCGAAGCTGGATGTGCCGAAAACAGAACTGGATATTGATAAAACCGTAGACGCAACCTGTGCCAATGGCGGCTTTCTGCAGTTGGAATTTGACAAGCCGCGCAAAAATACCGTCAAGCTTTTGTTATTCTTTGACTGCGGCGGTACGATGTATCCATTTGCAGAGTTAAGCAACAATCTGTTTCAGGCGGTTCATAAAGCGAACCATTTTAAGGATGTAAAAACGTATTATTTTCATAACTGTATTTACAGCAAGGTATATAAAACAGCAGAATGCGAGATGGGCGATTGGTATGATTTGGATTATGTATTTAAACATACCGATAAAGATTATAAAGTCATCATTGTCGGCGACGCGCAGATGGCGCCGGAAGAATTGTTTGACTTAAATGGCAATTACAGCGGACCGAACGATGGAATGAGCGGCTTTGAATGGAACCAGCTTCTGCGCAGCAAATATAAAAAATGCGTATGGCTGAATCCGCGGCGGCATGCTTCTTTGTCGCGTTCTCTAAGCTGGATGGAATCGGAAGAAGCCCTTGCCAATATATATGACATGTATCCGCTTACGGTGGATGGTTTAAAGGACGCCATAACCAATCTGATGGCGCCAAGATAAAAAGCAGAATACAATTATCGGAGAAAAGATGGAAAGATTAAACAGAATCGATGAAGAAATTGAACAAATGGATTTGACGCAGCCCTGTCCGGAAGAAGAACCATTCCGTCAGTATTATTTTATTCAGAAAGCAAGAAGCTATTATCAGGAACTTGCAAAAAGGGCAGGTCGGGATTTGACCTGTTCCATTCAGACCTATGGCTGTCAGATGAATGTCCGTGATTCGGAAAAGCTGACCGGTATTCTTGAGAAAATCGGATATACCTGCTGCAATTCCGAAGATGCGGATTTGGTTATCTACAACACCTGTACGGTTCGCGAAAAATGCAAATCGTAAAGTGTATGGTCATCTGGGAAAAAAAATGAAGAAGCATCAAAAGAAGAAAAATCCGGATAAAATGATTGGCTTATGCGGCTGTATGATGCAGGAGCCGGATGTCGTAGAAAAAATTCAAAAACAATATCGTTTTGTCGATATGGTGTTTGGTACACATAATGTATTTAAACTGGCGGAAATTTTCTGCAATCGGATAGAAGCGGGCGGTCAGGTGATTGATATCTGGAACGATACCAGTCTGATTGTCGAAGATTTACCTGTAAAAAAAGGAATTTCCGTTTAAATCAGGCGTAAATATCATGTTTGGCTGCAACAATTTCTGTACCTATTGCATTGTGCCATATGTCAGAGGCAGGGAACGCAGCAGACAGCCAGAGGACATTATCCGGGAAATTAATCGGCTTGCGGATGAAGGCGTCAAAGAAATCATGCTCCTTGGGCAAAATGTAAATTCGTATGGAAAGACGTTAAAAGAACCAATAACGTTTGCAGAACTTTTGACGGAAGTCGCAAAAATAGACGCGATTAAAGCGCATTCGTTTTATGACGTCGCACCCAAAGGATTTGTCGGACGAGCTGATATCTGTGATTGCAGAAAATGAAAAAAATATGTCGTCATATTCATCTGCCTGTCCAGTCCGGTTCTTCCCGTATACTAAAAAAGATGAATCGGAATTACACAAAAGAATCCTATTTGGAACTTGTAAAAAAAATCCGGGAAAAAAATACCGGATATATCTATAACAACCGATATTATTGTTGGATTTCCGGGGAAACGGAAGAAGATTTCATGGAAACGATGGATGTTGTCAATCAGGTCAGATATGACACCGCATTTACATTTATCTATTCCAAACGGACCGGTACGCCAGCGGCATCCTTTGAAAATATTTCTACAAAAGAAGAAATTCAAAACCGGTTTGACAGACTGATAAAGCGTGTGTCGGAAATCAGCAGTGAGGAGATACGCCGGATTCAGGGACAGGTGATGCCTGTTTTGATTGAAGGCGTCAGTGAACAGAATCCGGAAATTATTAACCGGACGGTTATCCAATAATATTCTTGTTCATTTTAAAGGGGATGCATCGCTTATCGGCGAAATTCGAAATGTATCGCTTGACGCATGCAAAGGATTTTATTATATGGGTAAACTTGTATAGAAATTTTAGAACAGGGGTATAAGAAAGTGGCAGCTTTAACACCAATGATGCAGCAGTATATGGAAGTGAAAAATCAGTACAAGGACTGTATTTTATTTTACAGGCTTGGCGATTTTTTTATGAAATGTTTTTTTGACGATGCGCTTACCGCATCCAAAGTCCTTGAAATCACATTGACGGGAAGGGACTGCGGTCAGCCGGACCGTGCGCCGATGTGCGGCGTTCCTTATCATGCATGCGACGTCTATCTGAACAAATTAATTGAAAATGGTTATAAGGTCGCTATTTGTGAACAGGTGGAAGACCCGAAGCTTGCAAAGGGTATTGTAAAAAGAGAAGTCATTCGGGTTGTGACGCCTGGTACAAATATGTCAAATGCGATTCTGGATGAAACAAAAAAAATAATTATCTGATGAGCATTTACGAAAACAGCGGCGTGTTTGGCATTTCTATCGTTGATATTACAACCGGTGAATTTAAAACAGCAAACGTTCCATCCCTGTCCAAGCTTTCAGACGAAATCAATAAATTTGCGCCTGCGGAGATTATCGGAAATCATTCCTTTTTTGATTGTGCGCTGGATTTTATTTATCTGCGGGAAAAAATGAAAATATCCATTTCGGAAGCGCCGGAACATTATTTTAATGAAACGCTGTGCATAGATGCGATTATGCGGCAGTTTGGCGTAACGAATATAGAAGGACTTGGATTAAAAAGATATGCCAAACTGTGTGATTTCTTCCGGAATTCTTTTGCAGTATCTGCATGAAACACAGAAAAATTCTCTTGCCCACATCAATCACATTGTCACATATTCGATTGACGACTTTATGATTCTTGACAGCGCGACAAGAAGAAACCTGGAATTGTGCGAAACATTGCGGGATAAGCAGAAGCGCGGCTCTCTGTTATGGGTGCTTGATAAAACAAAGACAGCGATGGGCGCGCGGATGCTTCGCAATATGATAGAACAGCCGCTGATTTACAAAAATGACATTGAGGCGCGTCTGGACGCTGTCGAACAGCTAAACAATGATGTAATTAACCGGGATGAAATCCGGGAGTATTTGAATCCGATTTATGATTTGGAACGTCTGATGACAAGAATTTCTCTGCGAAATGCAAATCCAAGAGATATGATTGCATTTAAGACGTCATTATCTTATCTGCCTTATATCCGGCAGTTGTTAAAAGAATATCCGGGCGGCATGCTGGCAGAAATCTATAATAATCTCGACGAATTGCAGGATATTTGCGAACTTCTGGAGCAGTCCATCAACGAGGACCCGCCGATACTGATTCGGGAAGGCGGCATTTTTAAGGATGGCTATCTGGAAGAAATTGACGTATTGAAAACAGCAAAAACAGATGGGAAAACATGGCTGGCAGAGTTAGAAGAACGGGAGAAGCAGAAAAACCGGAATCAAGAATTTAAGAATTAAATTTAACAAAGTATTTGGCTATTATTTCGAAGTAACGAATTCCTATAAGGACCTTGTCCCGGATTATTTTATCCGAAAACAGACATTGTCAAATGCGGAACGGTACACAACAGAAGAACTGGATAATCTGGCAGGTTCGATTCTCGGTTCCGAAGACAAATTATATGCGCTGGAGTATGAAACCTATGTCGCACTCCGGGACAGGATTGCCGGTGAAATTCTGCGTGTTCAGCAAACAGCGCGCCAGATTGCAATGCTTGACTGTCTTTGTTCGCTGTCGTATGTGGCATCTGCCAATCAGTTTGTCCGTCCGACAATCAACGAAGACGGTGTGATTGATATAAAAGACGGTCGCCATCCGGTTGTCGAAAAGATGATGAATAATGGAATGTTTATTCCAAATGATACCTACCTGAACAATTTGGAGAGCCGCATTTCCATTATTACAGGACCGAATATGGCGGGTAAATCCACTTATATGCGTCAGACTGCTTTAATTGTTCTTATGGCGCAGATTGGTAGCTTTGTTCCGGCGGCTTCTGCAAATATCGGTATTTGCGACAGGATATTTACAAGAGTAGGTGCATCCGACGATTTGGCAAGCGGTCAAAGCACATTCATGGTAGAAATGAGCGAGGTTGCCAATATTTTAAGAAACGCAACAAAAAACAGCCTTCTGATTCTGGACGAAATCGGACGTGGAACCAGTACATATGACGGATTGAGTATTGCATGGGCAGTTGTGGAATATATCAGCAACAGCGAACTTTTAGGCGCAAAAACGCTGTTTGCAACGCATTACCATGAATTAACGGAACTGGAAGGCAAATTATCCTCTGTCAATAATTACTGCATAGCGGTAAAAAAGAAGATGGGGACGATATTGTATTTTTTAAGGAAAATTATAAAAGGCGGAGCAGATAGAAGTTTATGGAATACAGGTTGCAAAACTTGCAGGCGTTCCGGACATTGTTATAAATCGTGCAAACGAAATATGCAACCAGTTGATTGATACGGATATCACAACAAAAATAAAAAGATATCAAAATTACAAATGATTTTCATAAAAAACCAGAAGATACGCAGATGTCGTTTCTGGCGTCTCCGGAGGAAAGTGCGATTTTAGATGAAATTAAACATGCAGACCTTTCCAATATGACGCCGATGAAAGCGCTGCTTTATTTGAATGAACTGCAAGAGAGGATTCGTTAAAGAAGAATGATTCAGATATTAGACCAATTTACAATTGATAAAATTGCCGCCGGAGAAGTGATTGAACGTCCCGGTTCCGTTATAAAAGAACTGGTAGAAAATTCCATTGACGCCGGTGCAACCGCAATTACTGTTGAAATAAAGGATGGCGGATTGTCATTTATCCGTATTACAGACAATGGCTGCGGCATCGCAAAAGAAGAAGTGCCGGTTGCATTTCTTCGCCATGCGACGAGCAAACTTCAGACAGCAGATGATTTGCTGAAAATAGCATCGCTTGGGTTCCGCGGAGAGGCGTTATCGAGTATCGCCGCAGTTGCACAGGTAGAAATGATAACCAAACAGGCACAGGCGCTTACCGGCACCCGGTATCAGATACATGGCGGGAACGAAATTTCCATTGAAGAAATTGGCGCGCCGGTTGGAACAACAATCGTTGTCCGGAATCTGTTCTACAATACGCCTGCACGAAAAAAATTTATGAAAACGCCCGCAACGGAAGGCTCGTATATATACGATTTGGTTTGCCGCATTGCGATGTCGCATCCGGAGATATCGTTTCAGTTTATTATGAATTCTGCAGACAAGCTGTTTACGTCCGGAAACGGAAAATTAAAGGATATTATTTATCATATTTATGGCAGGGACATCACAAACAACCTGCTGGAAATTGATGCGGAAAACGAGAATGTCCATATCACCGGATATCTGGCGAAACCAAGCATTTCGCGTGGAAATCGTGCATTTGAGGATTATTATGTAAACCGGCGTTATATAAAAAGCAACATCCTGACAAAAGCAATTGAGGACGCATATCGGACATTTGTCATGGTTCATAAGTTTCCGTTTACGGTTCTGAACTTTGAAATCAATCCTGCGTTAATCGACGTCAACATTCACCCGGCAAAACGGGAACTGAAGTTTATGAATGAACCGGATATCTACGATTTTACTTATATCAGTGTGCGAAAAGCGCTGTTATTCAAAGAATTGATACCGGAAGTTACACCGGGAAAAGACGCAAGACCGCAAACGCTGGCATCGAGAAAGCTGGAGCGGAAACCGGAGCCATTCGAGGCAAACCGGAGAGCGGCGGAAACAACCGGGCAGAACGAACCAATACAGCAGAATGCGCCAACGTCAAAGCAAATGAAACCGATTCAGCAGGATGCGCCGATGGCGGTACAGACTGAAACAACACGACAGAACGAGCCGGATAAAGTCAATGCCAACTGTGTCAACACCGATACAGAATCAGGATACAGTTCTGTCTGCGCAAAATAAACAGATAAAACAGGATGCACCGATGTCAGCACAAAAAGAATTAGTGCATCAAGAACCAGTACCAGAGATGGTTCAGGATTCTATGCAGGCATATCAGGTGGCAAATCCTGTATCAACGGATGCGCCGAAGAAAGAAACATATCAGCAGTTGGATATGTTTGAGCATAAGTTTCTGGATTCCGAGGCTCGTAAAAAGCACAGAATCATCGGGCAGGTTTTTCAAACCTACTGGTTGATTGAATACGAAGATAAATTCTTTATTATGGACCAGCATGCGGCGCATGAAAAGGTAAAATTTGAAGAACTGATGGAAAACTATAAAAACAAATCCATTGTTTCCCAGTATTTGATGCCGCCTGCTGTTGTGACGTTAAGCGGTGCAGAGGCAGAATTTCTTCGGGAACATCTGGATTTCTTTCACGACCTCGGCTTTTTGAAATTGAGGGCTTTGGCGGAAAAAGAATATAAATTATCTGCGGTTCCCGCAAACTTATTTGGTCTGGATGGCAGAGAATTGTTCCTGGAATTTATAGGCGAATTATCCGAAAACGGACAGAAAACAACCATTGATGTATTTATCAGCAAATTATCGACAATGGCATGTAAAGCGGCAATCAAAGGCAATACTGTAATCAGTACCAAAGAAGCGGATGCATTAATCGACCAGTTGTTAAAACTTGAAAATCCATACACCTGTCCGCATGGCAGACCGACGCTGATTTCAATGACGGAGCAGGGAACTGGAAAAGAAAATTCAAACGAATTGTATAAAAGCAGCTCAAGTGATTTGCATAAAGCAACTCAAATGAATTGTATAAAAAATTATAGAAATTATAAAAAGGAAAACAATGAAACCACTTGTTATTTTGACCGGTCCGACCGCTGTTGGAAAGACCAGTTTATCAATTGAATTAGCAAAAAGAATAAATGGCGCAATCATATCTGCGGATTCCATGCAGGTATATAAGCATATGGATATCGGAACTGCAAAAATCACCCCGGAAGAAATGCAGGGCGTCAGGCATTATCTGATTGACGTACTTGAGCCAAATGAACCGTTTCATGTTGTCTTATTTCAGCAAATGGCAAAAGCGGCGATAGAAGAAATCTATCAAAACGGAAAAAATTCCAATTATTGTCGGAGGAACCGGATTTTACATTCAGGCAGTTCTGTACGATATTCATTTTGAGGAAAATGACAATGATACAGAATACCGGATGGAGCTGGAACAACTGGCGGAACAGAAGGGAAATAAGTATCTGCACGACATGCTTGCACAGGTGGACCCGGTATCCGCGGAACATATCCATTATAACAATCGAAAACGTGTGATTCGCGCGCTGGAATTTTATAAGAAAAACCGGAACCGCTATTTCAAAGCACAATGAATTGGAATCGCAGAGAAAATCACCGTATAATTTTTGAATATTTTTTGTGTTAAATGATGCAAGATTGAAATTATATGATAAAATAGACAGGCGAATTGATGAGATGGTAGAGCAGGGACTGATTGAAGAAGTTGCATTTTTGATGCAGCAGGGGTATACAAAAGATATGGTATCAATGCAGGGGCTTGGCTATAAAGAGATTCTGGATTATCTGAATGGCGAAACAACGCTCGACGAAGCCATTTATATTTTAAAACAGGATACCAGACATTTTGCAAAACGCCAGATTACATGGTTTAAACGCGAAAAAAGAAGTAACCTGGATAAATAAGGACCAGTTTTCTTCAGAAGCAGAAATACTTGAGGAAATGGTTACAAAACTGAAAGAAAAATCAATCATTCCAAATTAGCAGGACGATAATTTAACGAAGTCGGCGTGCTGTAAAAATTTTTTTTTGAAATAGGATAAGGATGGAGCAATCATTAGAAATGGACACAGGATTAAAGAAGTATTATATGTCATTAAATATCGATGAAAAAGTATTTTTGATTATTGTCAGGGCATTGAAAACAGCCTGAAAGACAGATTTGCAGCAATCGATGCAGTCTGCGAAATCAATCAGATGAAAGTCATCAAAGCGATGCAGGAAAACCGGCTTGCCGAAGCACATTTGCCGGTTCCTCCGGATATGGTTATACCGATGAAGGCAGAGATGCACTGGAACGAATCTATGCGGATGTTTTTCATACCGAAGATGCGCTTGTCCGGGCGCAGATTACATGCGGAACACATGCCATCTGTACTGCCTTATTTGGAAATCTGAGACCCGGTGATGAAATTCTTGCAATCTCAGGAAAACCATACGACACAATGGATGAAATCATCGGACTTCGTCCCTCACCCGGTTCGCTTGCAGAATACGGCGTAACATATGCACAGGTTGATTTGACGGAAGACGGTAATTTTGATTTTGAAGGCATCAGAAATGCTATCAATGAAAGAACAAAAAAACTGGTTGAAATCCAACGGTCCAAAGGATATGCAGTCCGCCCGACGCTTTCCTGTGAAAAAATCGGAGAAGCGATTGCATTTGTCAAAAGCATCCGCCCGGACATTATCTGTATGGTTGATAATTGTTATGGTGAATTTGTACAGGAGAAAGAGCCGACTGACTTTGGCGCAGATTTGATTGCAGGTTCTTTAATAAAAAAAATCCGGGAGGCGGTCTGGCGCCTATCGGCGGTTATATCTGTGGAAAAAAAGCAGTATGTCGAAAATGCAGCATACCGTCTGACGACGCCTGGACTTGGAAAGAAGTCGGTGCTTCGCTAAACAACACCAAAGCATTTGCACAGGGACTTTTTCTTAGCGCCTTCGGTTACAGCGAATGCGTTAAAAGGCGCAATTTTTGCAGCAAATGTTTATGAAAATCTGGGATTTAAAGCAGTTCCAAACAAGACAGAAGACCGGTTTGATATTATTCAGGCGGTTGAACTCGGAACGCCGGAACGAGTGGTTGCATTTTGTGAAGGCATTCAGGCGGCGGCTCCGGTTGACAGTTATGTAAAACCGATTCCATGGGATATGCCGGGATATGACTCTCCGGTTATTATGGCAGCCGGTGCGTTTGTATCCGGTTCGTCAATCGAATTAAGCGCGGACGCGCCGATGCGTGAGCCATATGCTGTTTATTTTCAGGGCGGATTGACCTATCAGCATGCAAAATTTGGAATTGTTATGACATTGCAAAAAATGGTAGAAAATAACCTTATAGTGTGGTAGATTAGTTTTTTTAAACATATAGGCTAAAATGAAAGTAACATGCCTCCTTATCGTCGTGGAGAGACGGAGAGAAGGAGGACATATGAAGCAGAACTTTACAATGAAAGATATGGCGGAATGCGAGCGTCCATATGAACGATGCCTGATGGAAGGACCTGCGGCGCTTACCGATGCAGAATTACTCGCGGTAATTTTGCGGTCCGGCAGTCAAAAGCAGAATGCACTGGTAACCGCCCAGAAAATTTTAAAACCGGCATCCCATCCATAAAGGGATTGCGGGACTGAATTATCTGAGTATTTCCGATTTAGTATCCATTGAAGGAATCGGAAATGTAAAGGCGATTCAGATGCAGTGTATTGCGGAGCTTTCAAAAGAATGGCAAAATCGGAGCATCGGTCGTCTCTTACATTTGGCAATCCGGAAAGTATTGCCGGGTATTTTATGGAACGCACAAAATATCTGGACAAGGAGCGGGTATATGTATTGTTGTTTGATGCCAGACATCAGTTGTTAAAGGACATCCGATTGTCGGAAGGTACGATTAATCATGCAGTCGTATCGCCGCGGGATATTTTTTTATAGATGCCCTGCGTTATCAGGCAGTCTACATTGTATTGCTGCACAATCACCCGTCCGGAAATCCGGAACCAAGTAAACAGGATATTCTGCTTACAAAGCGGGTAGAGGAAGCCGGCAGGATGCTGGGCATCTTGTTATCCGACCATATTATTATTGGAAATAACTGTTTTGTCAGTCTGGCAGAAAGAGGAATTATAAATGAGACGACGCAATAAAAAAAAGAATAGAAATAGCACCGAAATATATCTTACTGGCTTTAACCATCGTATGTGTTGTATTGATGGTTGTATCCCTGTTTTTCGACGGTGTAATGACATCGGTAAGAAATGTAACAAATTCTTTTTATTCTGCCAATGCAGAAGGGTGTAAATACAGTTGGAAACTGGGTTGAAAACAAAGTGGAAGCGCTGAAAAATTATGAAGATATTGTAGCGGAGAACGAACAGTTAAAAGAAACGATAACATCATATGAATCGACGCTGGCGCAGTATCAGCAGAATTCCTATGAGCTGGACCGGCTTCGGAAACTGTATGATTTAGACGCGCTTTTATACCGATTATGAAAAAACAGGTGCCAGAGTCATTTCCAAAGATACCGGAAACTGGTTTGACGTCTTTTATATCGATAAAGGAACAACCGATGGATTATCTGTCGGCTGTAATGTGTTATATGGCAATGGACTATGCGGCATTATTACAGAAATCGGAGAGGATTACGCGAAGGTTCGTGCAATCATAGATGATACAACGAACGTAAATGCAATGATTTTGCCAAGCCAGACTATCTGCAATGTTTCGGGCAGCCTGAACAATTACGCAGATGGATATCTGCTTGTGGAAAATATTGACAAAGACGCGGAAATTTCAGAAGGAGACCAGGTAGTTACTTCTCACGTCTCCAGCAAATATCTGTCAGGCATCAATATTGGCTATATTACGAAGATTGAAAATGATTCAAATAATCTGACAAAGACTGCTTATATTACACCTGCCGCTGATTTTTCCAATATAGAAGAAGTTCTGGTTATTACACAGACAAAGAAAAAATGTTACGGATTAAAAAGAGGAATGTTACATTGAAACGAGTCATTACATTAGGAATATTAATTATATTGTGTTTTGTGCTGCAGACAGCGCTATTTCCATATATTGAAATTGCCGGCACATCCCCGGATTTAATGCTGATACTGACCGTATCGTTTGGTCTGATGCGGGGACGACAGGAAGGTATGCTGGTTGGCTTTTTCTGCGGCTTTTTATATGATATTTACTATGGATACGCCATTGGTCCATTTATGATTCTGTATATGATACTCGGATACTGCAATGGCTTTTTTCCATCGGCTTTATCTGGTGGAGGATGTGCTTCTTCCGATGCTCATTATTATTATAGATGATATCATTTTTAATTTTGCAACCTATGTCATTTTCTTTTTAATGCGAAACCGTCTGGATTTTTCCGAGTATTTGAAAAATATTATTTTGCCGGAAACGATTTATACCGCATTGATTACGTTGATAATTTTTAAATTTTTCGTTTTTATAAATAAGACATTGAAAAAACTGGAAAAGGCAAAAGAATAAATCATATGAGATATCTGTGCCTGAAAGGAACTTTGGATGATAAAAGATTTTTTTTAATATGATAAAAAGAGAATATTACCGAACATGTGAAGCAT
>VOFJ01002456.1_pt1 | contig 55439 bp, 49 predicted proteins | sample 5384081 | NCBI WGS metagenome assembly VOFJ01 (sample SAMN12384729, study PRJNA508395) | human gut metagenome | isolation source: healthy gut I | host: Homo sapiens | reverse complement strand
CCCGCCGGAACCCGCCATGTCATCCGCCCGTTCGGCAGATACACTTCTCGCCCGGCAGCAGTGTCACGTCCATTTGCACACACAAATGCTTTTCGTCCGCAAGGATTTCCACCGTGTCGCCGTCTTCATAGACCCGGTCGATGCACAGGCGCGCATCATCTGCACTCTGTGCTGAGGCAATCATCGTCCCGTCTGCCGCTTTTACCAGAATTGTAATCATGCTATTCCTTTCACCGCCAGAGCATTGGGTCGCTGCCCGTCAGCTTCGCCAGCGCCTCCACAAGGAAGTAGTCGCCATAGGTGATGTTCGTGTGCCGCCCTGCGCCGTCGTCGTGGTAGCTCGCAGTGCATTTTGTCAACAGTCCACAGCTGTTCTGCGTCCAATCGGCGCAGTGCTCAAGCAGACCATCCACCAATCGAACCGCCGCCGCATGGTACTCCGCCTTGCCCGTGATTTTCGCCAGTTCCAGCAGACCGCACGCCGCCACCGCGCCCGCGATATTGTCGATGCGCTCCTCATCCTTCGGCTGACAGAAATCGCAGTCGGTCAATCCGTCGGGGCGGATGTGCCGGATAAAGTTCGCCGCGATTTTCTCCGCCGCGTCCAGATATTCCGCATTACCGTCGTTAAGGTGCGCCAGTGTAAAGCCGTACAGCCCCCACGCCTGCCCGCGGCTCCACTGCGAACTGAGGCAGTATCCCTGTCCGCCGTATTCCTTGACGCGCTTGCCCGTCTCCGGGTCGAACTCGATAATGTGGCTGACCGATCCATCCGGGCGCAGGAACTCCCGCAGCGTCGTCTGCGCGTGAATCTGCGCGACTTTCGCGAATCGCGGGTCGCCCGTCTCGCGAGTTGCCCACCAGAGCAGGGAAAGGTTCATCATGCAGTCGATGATGGCGAATCCGCGCTGGTCAGGGTGATTCCACGCGCGAATGAACCCCGCCGGGTTGAAGCGCCCCATGAGAAGGCTTGCCGCGTGAAGCGTGTCGGTTTTCGCCTGTTCGTCGCCGGTCAGCTTTGCATCCGCGCCGCAGGACAGCAGGTACATGAAGCCAACGTCGTGGTTCAGGCAGCGGAACGTGCGGAATTCATCCGTGAGGAGCTTCTCCACGCGCCGCGCTTCGGTCTGGAACTGTTCATCGCCCGTCGCGCAGTGCAGCTGCCACATCAGCCCCGGCCAGAAGCCGCCTGTCCACCAGCTGTTGCCGTCGTAGGGGGATGCAACCCAAGCACCGTTTTCGCTCTTATACGGGATGATGCCCTCGTCCGCCGCCAATTTTGCGCTCCAGCGGAACTTGTCGGCTGCCTGCCGCATGGCTTGTGTGTATTTTTCCACTCTTTTTCCCATCCTTTTTGATAAAGGGCAGACAGGGAATTTCCGCCCGTCTGCCCTTTTATTTTCGCAGGGATTTTCGTTTCCCTTCCTATTTTACCCCTTCAAGCCGCTCGTTGCAATGCCTTCGATGAAGTATTTCTGCAAGCAGAGGAACACCACCGACACCGGCAGCAGCGACACCAGCGACGCCGCCATGATAAGGTGGTAGTCGCTCGTGTACTCCTGAATGAAGCGCCGCAAGCCGACCTGAATCGTCTTGTTCTCGTCGCGGGTCAGGTAAATCATCGGGCCCATGTAGTCGTTCCAAGTGCCGACGAAGGTGAAAATCACCAGCGTCGCAATCGCGGCAGTAGACAGCGGCAGCATGATTTTCGCCCAGATGCCGTATTCGCTCAGCCCGTCGATGCGCGCCGCTTCGCACAGTTCCGTCGGAATACCCTGATAGAACTGGCGCATCAGGAACACGCCGAACGCACTGAACGCCTGCAGCACAATCATCGCCAACAGCGTGTCATACAGCCCCATCGAGCGCATCATGATGAACTGCGGCAGCATGTACGCCTGCCACGGCACAGCAATCGTTGCGATATACGCCACGAACAGCAGGTCGCGTCCCTTAAAGCGCAGCTTTGCAAACGCATATGCCGCAAAAGAGGACGTCAGCGTCTGCAGGAACGTCACTGCCAGCGCGATAATCGCCGTGTTCTTGAAGTACGTCAGCAGCGACACGCGTTCCCAAATAACTCGGTAGTTTTCCCAGTGGAACGTTTCCGGAATCCAGCGGATGGGGTACTGGAAGACTTCCTGATCCAGCTTCAAGGAGGAGGAAAGCATCCACACAAACGGAATCAGCGTAAACAGCGCCATCGCAATCAGCACCGTATACAGCAGCACCCGCCCAATCACCTTCATGGCCGGGTTGTCCTTGCGAATCGCTTTTTGATGGGTAACAACAGCCGTCTGACTCATGGTTTTTCTTCCTCCTTTCTTAGTCGTTGGCGAATTTCTTCTCGTTTGCGAACTGGATGATGGTCACAATCAGGACGATGACAAGCAGCACCATGGCAATCGCGCTCGCCTGACCGTACTTGATGTTGTTGAACGCCACGTCGTAGATGTAGGTGACAAGCATCTTCGTCGCGCGTCCAGGACCGCCGTTGGTCATGATGGCGACCGTGTCGTAAATCTTGAAGCTGCCAATGAACCAGCATGATGGTGCAGAAGAACGTCGTGGGCTTAATCTGCGGCAGGGTCACATTGCGGAACTGCTGCCACTTGTTCGCGCCGTCCACCGTCGCCGCTTCGTAGAGTTCGCGCGGAACGCCTTGCAGCGCAGCGAGGTAGATGACCATGTAGTAGCCCATCGAGCGCCACACGCTGACGAGGATAATCGCCCACATCGCCATCGTCGAGTCCGCGGTCCACGATTTGTTGAAGTTGATGCCCAGCGCCATAATCATCTGATTGACCGGGCCATCTTTCATCAGCATGAAGTTCCAGCAGACGCAGATAGCGACCATCGAGGCGACATAGGGGAAGAAGAAAATCGTGCGGAACGCAACCGCGCCCTTCGCCTTGTTCAGCGCCAGCGCCAAGGCAATCGCGCACACCAGCGTCAGCGGCACGTTAATCAGCGCATAGAACACGGTGTTTTTCAGCGCAATGCCAAGGTCAACGCGGTTGAAGAAGTATAGGTAGTCGCCGTTTGCCCACTTGCTGGCAACTTTGTCCGCCTTGAAAATTTCCGCGAAATTTTGCAGTCCGACAAAATGGGCATTGCTGATGTCACCGCCGTTCCACTCCACGAACGCCAGCAGGATTGCGCAAACTACCGGGACGAGCGTGAAGATAGCAAACCCCAGAAAGTTCGGTGCGAGAAACGAGTAGGCAATGAGGGTATTTTTCTTTTCCAGCCTGCTCATCTTGTGTTTGCGCTGCTTGGCAGCAACCTCCGCCATAGTTGGACTCCCCTTTCAGCCTGATTTTCCGAAAAATCGACAATAGGCGGGAAGATCGAGTTTTGGTCGCCCTCCCCGCCCATTGGCTTATGGATGCTTGATTTGCTTGCGGATGCCGATTACTCGTACAGTTCCGCCACGCGCTCGTTCATTTCCTCGATGCCTTCATCGACGGAGATTTCGCGCGTCATAATCATGGTGTGTTCTTCGTTCAGGATGGTCTGGATTTCCGCCAGCTTGTCGCTCACGCCGATTTCGATGGAAACCATGCTGGGCAGCAGCGCTTTCTTGGAATTTTCGTCCTGCGGGAAGCCGTCCACAGACGCCAGCACTTCCGCAACTTCCTCAGAGACCCATGCCGGACGGTTGCCGCAGCCAGCGGTGACCTTCGCACCTTCCGGGCCGCACAGCCAAGAGACGTATTCCCAAGCCAGATCCTTGTGTTCGGACTTCTTGTTGATCATGATGCCGGTCAGGTTGCCGAAGGAGGAACCCGCCTGCACATCTTCCTTGTGCGGCAGCGCGGTGATGCCCCATTCAAAGTCGCACAGACCATTCTTGATGTTGTTGATGAGGGTCGCGACGTACCAGTAGCCCATGGGCATCATGGCAGTGTCGCCGGTCTGGAACGCGCCGGAGTAGTGCAGGCCAGCCGCGGTCAGCTCGGTGTACTTGCGGCAGGCATCCGCGTCTTCCAGGGACAGCGCGAGGTCGTAGAAGTACTTCAGGTCGGAATATTCGCCGTCCAGCAGCGTGTTCACGCCATCATCCACCGCAAAGTTGACGATTGCGGACAGCCAGGTGTGGTAGTGGCAGCCGTACTTGCAGTTGCCCTTGCCGGTCATTTCCTTTGCCAGCGCCGCGTATTCCTCCCACGTCATGTCATTGGTGGGGTAAGCCACGCCCGCCGCGTCAAACAGGGTTTTGTTGTAGAACAGCACCCAGAAGTCAGAGCGGAAAGGCAGCGCGTACTGCGTGCCGTCCAGCGCGTAGTTGGGTTCCATGCCCACGAAGCCGGACAGATCGTAGTTGTCCTTGGCAATGTAGTCAGTCAGCGGCTCCGCGAAGCCCTGCTGCGCCCAGTTCATGATGTTGATGTTCTGCTTGACCATGAACAGGTCGCTGGTGTCGCCGCCGGAAAGCATCGTGCCAGCCTTGGTGTCCCAGTCCTGAGACGCCACGTCAACGTATTCGATGGTCACACCGGGGTGGGTTGCTTCAAAGGCTTCCTTCTGCGCCTGATAGTACGGCGTCGTGCCGACGTCCCACGCGACGATGGTCAGCGTCGTATTTTCTTCCGCCGATGCGAAGCACGCCATGCTCAGCACCATTGCGACCGCCAGTACCAGAGAGAACAACTTTTTCATGCCTTGGTTCCTCCTCTTGAATCTCTATCTGAACGGGCTCATTCCCGTCCGATCCGGTTTTGAAAGAACGTCGTTTTTCGCTTACAATTCTGCTTACAATTCATCGTCTCGGCAGTTTGTACCTTTGACGTTTCTTTGTGACCTTATTATACATTTTAGAGGAGTACTTGTCAAGGGGTTTTTGAAAAAATGTTTGAAAAGGCTGTTTCCTTTCCATTTACATCATGATTTCTGAAAAATATTTTCACTTGTTTTCTGTAAGCGGCTTGTTTTCTTTCACTCGTTGTGCTATAATGATGTCGGAACAGGAAAGGTTTCTGCCCATGATGGCAAGGTTACAGCATTTCCCTGTCAGCAGGGCAGGAAGGAGGTTTTCCCGATGGAAAACGGAAAGATTACGATTTACGACGTAGCGGAGCGCGCAGGTGTCTCCATTGCCACTGTCTCGCGCGCTATGTCCGGCGGCAGCATCTCCGCCAAGTCGCGCCAGAAGGTGCAGGAAGCAATAGAAGCGCTGCATTATCAGCCCTCCACCGCGCATTCGCACCCGCAGGCGCAGGAGAAGCGCACCGGCACGCTCGCGCTGGTCATCGGCGATTTCGACAACCCATACTGCTCGATGCTGATGCGCGGCGCGGAGCTTGAAGCCACCCGCCACGGCTACGCGCTGGAGGTTTTCTGCCACACGCCGGGAACCATCACGAACGACCAGATGATTCGCCGCTTATTGGAGCATCGTCCGGACGGTGTCGCGCTGACGGGCGGTCTGGTGGAAGACGGCCCAGCGGAGGTGATTCTGGACAACTTGAAACGGCTGCACCACGCAATGCCCGTTGTGACGATCGGGCCGCTAATCGAGGGCATGTCCTCCATCAACATCGCGTCGGATTCCTTCGAGGGTGTCCGGAAAGTGATGACACACCTGACGAATCTGGGGCATCGGCGGATTGCGTTCATCGGCGGTCGTCTGAACACTCGCTTTTCCGATGCGCGCATCACGATGTACCGTCAGGAAATGACGCGCCTTGGCGTGCCGCCGGAGGAGCAGTATGTTTTCCCCACTGGCTTCACCACACAGTCCGGCGAAATCGGTGCTGCGCGGATGCTGGCGCAGCTGGCGGACAAGCCCCTGCCAACCGCCATCGTCGCCATCAACGACGTCTGCGCCTTGGGCGTCCTCAGTCATCTGAAGAAGAGCGGCTTCCGCGTCCCGCAGGACATTGCTCTGACCGGCTGCGACAACCTCTTCTTCACGCAGTACCTCGATCCGCCGCTGACGACGGTGGATTTGCGCGCCACCGAGCGCGGCAGTTTCGCGATGGAGGAACTCATCAACGCCCTGAACGGCGGCGACACGACCCCCATCAGCCACAAGCTGGAATGCTCCCTCATCGTCCGCGAAAGCTGCGGCGCAATGCTGGGGAGGGAAAGGTTCCGGTAAAGAAGACCCAAGGGGCGTTGCCCCTTGACCCTACAAGGGAGTTCCTCCCTTGACCCTTCCGCGCGATTGGGTTGGTAACGCTGGCATACAGTGTCCGCGTGTTTAGCCGACGAACCTACGGTTCGGATTGGACGCTCCTGTATATATTTTCGGCACAAGCCAAGAAACACGAAACTCAAAGAGTGGCGGCGCCGAAGGTTTCCAAAGGGCGATCGCAAACTTCGTTTGTTTTCATGCCCTTTGGTCGCGCCCGCAGGCGCGATTCCCCATGTCCCATCAAAATCAAGCAGTCTTTTTTCTTCCACTATAATACCAAGCAAAAAAGGAGGCTTCCCCATGCTCGCACCGCAATCCAACGCATCCCGCACCATCCTTGACTTCTCCGGCGTATGGGACTTCCGTCTCAAGCCCGACGCGCCGTGGCAGTCCATCGCTGTTCCCGCGTCCTACAATGACCAGTCCGCTGACCCCGAATTCCGCCGTCATGTCGGTCTGGCGTGGTATCGCCGCAGCATCACCGTGCCGTCCATGCTCAAAGGTCAGCGCTTGATGCTCCGCTTCGATGCCGTCACTCATAACGCCCGCGTTTTCCTTGATGGTCAGCTGCTCTGCACTCATCGCGGCGGCTTTCTGCCCTTCGAGGCGGACGTGACCGACATCCTCCACCCCGGTCAAACTGCCCTGCTGGAAGTCGAGGTGGACAACACCATCAGCCACCACACCCTCCCCGTCGGCAACGAGGGCGGCACGGCGTTCTTCGGCTCGGATAACCCCGGCATCCCCTCCGTCGAGGCGGGCAAACAACACCAGCATGCGCAGGGCATCAACCTGCCGAATTTCGATTTCTTCAACTATGCCGGGTTGAACCGCCCTGTCCGCCTGTACACCACCCCTGCGGATTATATTGCCGATGTGACGTTTATTCCGTCGATGGATGGCACAGTGCGCTACACCGTCGCGACCCACGGTGAGGGCGACGTGACGTTGGATGTGCTGGATGCAGACGGGCAGGTCGTCGCCAGCGGCACGGGCGCGTCCGGCGAAGTGCATGTGGCAAATCCGCATCTCTGGGAACCCGCTCCTGGCGTGCCGTACCTCTACACCGCGCGTGTCCGCTTCGCTCAGGATGAGTACAGCCAGCCGTTCGGCATCCGCGAAATCAAGGTAGACGGCTGCCGCTTCCTCATCAACGGCAATCCCTTCCACTTCCACGGGCCCTGCAAGCACGAGGATTCCTTCTTCCACGGGCGCGGGCTTGACCAGTGCCTGAACGTGACGGACATCAACCTCTTCCACTGGCTGCACGCCAACGCCTTCCGCACCAGCCATTATCCCTATTCGGAGGAAATGCTGTCCCTGTGCGACCGCGAGGGTATCGTCGTGATTGCCGAAACGCCCGCCGTCGGCATCGGCGAAGGAGGCAAAGACCCTTATCGCTGGGCGCCCGCCGATTATCACGCCCAGGTGCTGACGGACATGATCGCCCGCGACAAGAATCACCCCTGCATTGTCCTGTGGAGCTTGGGCAACGAGCCGAACACGGATGCGCATCCGCAGTCCGCCTACGACTATTGGCATCCGCTGTACCTCTTGGCGCATCAGCTTGACCCGCAGAACCGCCCGGTGACGCTCGTCGGCTGCCAGAACGACTACACGCGTGACATCACCATTCCGTCGATGGATGTTGTGTGCATCAACCGCTATTACGGCTGGTACAACCTTTCCGGCGATTTGGAAGCCGCTGCTTTCGCCATGCGCATGGAGATGGATTACTGGGCGACGGTCAACAAGCCCACCATCCTCTCGGAGTACGGCGCGGACACCATCGCGGGGATGCACGGCACGGAGATGTTCACCGAGGAATTCCAGGTGGATTACTACAAGACCATCAACGCCTGCCTGGACGAGCGTCCCTTCGTCGTCGGCGAAACGCCGTGGAACTTCGCGGATTTCGGCACGCAGCAAGGCCCGATGCGCGCCGGCGGCAACCGCAAGGGGCTTTTCACCCGCGACCGCAAGCCCAAGATGGCAGCGCACTATTTCCGTGAGCGGTGGGAGAATTTTAAGGGCTACCCCTCATAATTGCGCCAAAACCAGCCGTGTCATCTTCGGTGACCCAAAGTTTCGAGAAAAAGCGCAGTTCAAGCGCACTGTTTGCACGTGAAATAAACCTCGTTACGCAACCTTCATTCGATTGCGAGCAAGGTATAAATTCGCAAGTGCAAACAGCGTGCAGCAATGCTGATGCAGTTTTTCCCGTCCTCGGTATCGTGTCTTGCAGAAATGAAAGATTCTCTTTATCACGCAAAACACATGTTCCACTTTGGAACGAACCGAGGATTTCGCATGTTCGATTGCCTTGAGCAGCTCGAACCTTTCGCTGCTTGCTTTCTTCAGCTGCGACGGACGCTTGTTGATTTGATACCGGATAGGCTTTCCTTCATTGCTGACAAGAACTGCATCATCCTTCTTTTCTGCACCCAGATACCCGCTGTCACCATAAACTTCCTCCTCTGTTCCTTGAAGAAGCTCGACAACCATGTTGCTGTCGTGCACATTGGCAGATGTCGTTTCCACCGTGTGAACCAGTCCGCTGTCCGCGTCCACGCCGATGTGCTCCTTGTAGCCGAAGTACCATTGGTTGCCCTTTTTTTTGACGGAATGAGCTTCCGGATCACGCTGCTTTTCCTTGTTTTTCGTCGATGAAGGCGCGGCTATCAGCGTCGAATCCACAATCGTTCCCTTTTTCAGCATCAGATTGCACTTCTGCAAACTTTCGACCACATTCGTGAAAAACGCTTCGCCGAGCTGGTTTTGCTCAAGGATATGCCGAAAACGCCCGATGGTATCGCCATCCGGCACCTGATTGCTGGAGTCCACACCGCAGAACTGCGAGAACGCACGGCTGTCGATGATTTCATTGCGCGCCGCGTCATCCGCGAGGTTGTAGAGGTGCTGCAGCACGTAGATTCGGAGCATCAATTCCAAGTCGTAGGGCTTATTGCCGCGCTCTCCTTTGTAATAGTGCGGCTGCACGATCCCGACCCATTCCGACCACGGAATCAGTTTCTCCATGATTCCCAGAAACTCTTTCTTCTTCGTTGATGCCTGCCCCAGCTCGTCGCTGATCAGGCTCATCGTCAATTGCTTCTTCACCTCTTTATTATACCTCTTTCCTAACCTTTTTGCTGTTCTTTCTTTGTGCGGGAGTGCCTAAGAAGTAAGGGTAGATGAAACCGAGGTCACTGTCGATTTGGGCGGCAGTGGCCTCGGTTTATTTTTGTTTCCTCATTTATTGATTTTCAGAATGAATCTGTTCCATTGCTTCGCGCAGTTCATCAACCCGCATCCACGGAATGCTCCGATGCAATATTCTATGACAGTTTGCACATACCATTTTCAAATCTTCCACTTTACTTTCGGCATCTTCGCCCATTTGTGAAACGGGGTTTTTATCATGATGTGCTTCAATAAAGCCCGCGCCACGTTCTCCATATTGGGCTGCAAAGTCGAAACCGCAGACTTCGCAAAACAGCTTTCCATTTTGCTTTATGAAGTTCTTTTTTTCGCTTGTTCAACTAATGGTTTGCTACGTTCATAGATGATATGCGTCACATACCGTTTTCCCCCTTCAGGAAAAGACTCTACGAAGCTTTGCGCATCTTCCCATTCCTGATAAACAATAACCGATTGATTACTTTGCACACACTGAATTTCAAATACGGGTAAATTCTCTGTTGATAATTCGGTTTTCATATATGCTGATTCTTTCTTGTGTTTGCATTCCCTGAGTAGGTATATCTTGTTCAATATATGGTTTGAAAAACTCATATGATTCTTTTTAGTTTATCTTTAATTTCTTTCGTTATTTCTTTTTTTTTAATCGAAGTTGAACAGAGTTACTGCTATCAACTTTCTCCATTTGTTTCCCGATATCTTTTTGCCTTCAATTATTATATCGCATGGTCTACTCGATTTTCCACCAGCGAAGTAACGATTTATAAGGTAATTTCTCATCTCCGCTCTTAGCGTATAGTTTCCTAAAAAAACCGATTTATTAGCAAATGCGTCATATACTATTTTCATTTTATTTTTTCTCCAATACCATCACATTCTCAAGCCAATCATTTTTTTGTCTAAACTAAATTGCAGTTCTTCCTCAGCAATCAGCGGCAGCTTGAAGTGGATGGATTTCAGCCATTGGCCATTCGGCTGGCGCTGCGGGTATACCTGAATGTCTGCAATCATCGTCGCCATCAGGTCACGCTTTTCGATGTCGCTCATAACGCTGTAAAGTTTCTCGAAGTTCATGAGGATACTGAGGATGTTGTCCCGTGTGATACGGTCAGCATCAATAGCTTGTTTCTTGGCTCGTGCCTCGATTAAATGCTCCTCTGTCTCCTCAATTTTATCATACATCTTATAGAGCCGTTCTTCAAGGTCGGATTTTCTTCGCTGATAATGGCGGTCATCCGGGTCAAGTTGGTCGATGTCCTCTGCCAGTCTATCCTTCACCGCATACTGCTGGCGCAGCTGCTTTTCATAATGTGCAATTTCTTCCAGTAGCGCAGATATGTCGATTTCCGCATTGATTTTCTCTGCCATCATTGCTGCAAAGTCAGGACGGCTGACAAGCGAAACGATTACCTCCGCAACGGCTTGATCCATCAGCTCCATCGGCAGCTGATTTTTGAAGGTACACTTCTGTCCTTTATCCATCCGCCGATGCTTGCAGCCATAATATCGGAACTCCTTGTAATAAGAACCGTCTGGTCTCTTCTTTACACTCTTGCTGACATACATACCTGCACCGCATTCCGGGCATTTGATGATGCCCGTCAGCAGATAAGCGTGTTCGTTTTCCTGCCGATCATAGCGTTTATATTTTGTTGCCTGCGAACGAAGTCTGGCCTGTGCCTCCTCCCAGTCTTCTACGGAAACGATAGGCTGATGGATGCCGTCGGTCAGAAGGTAATCATCATTCCACACAATACGGTAATCGTTGCGGGTGCCATGAACCTTTTCCTGCTTTCTGCGTCCATAGGCGATTTTGCCGCAGTAGGTGGGGTTTCGCAGAATATCCTGTATGTAGGCTGCTGCGAACATATCGCCCCGCGTGTTCTTATGGGATAGCTTTTTAATGTCATGGCTTTCCAAGTATTGCGCAATCAACCGTCCGCCCATCTTCTTATGGACGTACAGCTCATAAATCAGCCGGACGGTTTTGGCTTCTTCTTCGTTAATGTGAAGTTCGCCGTTGATAAGATCGTAGCCATACGGGGCAAAGCCGCCGTTCCATTTGCCTTCACGGGCTTTTTGAATGCGTCCTTCCATAGTCTGAATGCGGATGTTTTCACGTTCGATTTCAGCCACAGCGGACAGGACGGAGATCATCAGCTTGCCGGCATCCTTGGAGCTGTCAATGCCATCTTCTACGCAGATCAGATTTACACCGAAGTCCTGCATCACCTGAAGCGTGGAAAGTACATCAGCCGCATTGCGCCCGAACCGGGATAGCTTAAACACCAGCACATAAGACACATGATCCTTGCTGCATTTGATGTCATCCATCATGCGGTTGAGCTCGATACGCCCCTCAATGGACTTGCCAGATTTTCCGGCATCCTCATATTCGCCGACAATTTCATAGTCGTTGAACTCAGCGTAGGCCTTCATCCGGTTTTTTCTGAGCTTCAAGTGAATAGCCATCAATCTGCATGGCGGTGGACACGCGGGTATATAGGTATACCTTCGTTCTTTCCTTCATCGTTTTCTCCAATCACCCGCTGCGGAGTTTTTAAATTCCTCCACAGCGGGTTTAGACAGATAGTGCAATAACATTATATCACGCTGTTTTAGATGGAGCAATGGCGTCTTTGGGCATAGATATTTCATCCGAATGAAGGTCAGTCTTGTCAGCCTGTTGATGAAGCGGTGGGCTGCTCAGCACACAGGCATATTTGGTAATTAGATTGCTTAGAATATTCGTAAGTTCCTGCCATTCATCAGCTGCCTTCATTTCGCTGCTTCACCTTCTTATAACATCGACCGTATTGCTGTAGTTGAAAAGACTTTTGATTGCTGCTTGTCGTAAAAAGCTGTAATGGGTTGCTGTTCATTTTCTTATCCCTCTCTAATCAGAAGTTTATTTCGCTGACTGTTTTTTGTGGCTTGTGCTGCTGGGAGTACTGTGCAATGACTTCCGCCGGAATAGCAGATAACTGCTTTTTCATACCGCAGGCAGCGCTGTTCCAGCTGCTGAATCGCTGACATATTGTTGAAATCGCGGCTATGATACTGCTTGTACGTTGAATCCAGTTTCTCATTTGCCTTTTTCAACTGCTCATTTTCTTCCATAATTGAGGTGAATGCTTCCTGATACTGTCCAAGCTGGTTTTTTCATTTTGCCGAACCGCAACAGTAAGTCTTTCACCAGCGGTACGAGCTGTTCCAAGCGACTTTTGCCGTTCAGAAGGTTTACACCGTTTAGCAGCGCTTCTACCTTGTCAGCCAGTTTCGCCATTTTGCGAATTTCTTTGGTAAAGTTTTTGAATTCCTGTACGGTCATATGTGTACGTCCTGTTTGCGCAGCGGCTTCGCCACGACAAAGCTCCGGATACCGCACTGACATGTACTCGTAATATTCATCCTGCCACTGAATCAGCTTCTTGCGGTTGCCGATAATGTCTTTCGCACTGAGACGCTTGTCCGCCGTCAGCGGTACAAAGACCACATGCATATGCGGCGTCCCCTCGTCCATATGAATCATAGCAGAGACAATTGTTTCCGAACGTTGATGTTCCTGCAAGAACGCAAGCGAACGTTCATAATATGTACGGATTTCATCAGGTGATTTATCATCGAAGTACCCGGTGCTGACCGTGAAAAGCACTTCCACCAGTCGAATGCTGTCTGACCTTTATACGCGGCATCCGGCATCTGCAATTTGCCTCTCAGCCTCAGCGCGGTAATGCTGCGGCGGATGAATAAGGTGGCAGTTCAAGTCGCTGCGGCTGCGGTCAATATCCGGGTTGCTGGCGTATTTTTCTTTTGCGCGCTCATTATGTGCTTCAATTCGGCCGATTTCCGGGCCTTTGTATTTGGCGAAGCGCATAATGGCATAGCTGGGTGAACTCATAGTTTTTCTCCTTTGCAATTTCCGTTCTGAAAACACTATTTACGCTGAAAAGTCATCTTTCAAAGCTGCTGGATTGATATAAATTGTCCCGGCTGACGGCCGTCCTACGCCGGAATAGGTCGGAATATCCATCCAAATATACCCGTGCTGTTCCAAAAGAGTCAGTACAGGCTCCATGTCCTTGGCATCCCGAAAAAAATCTTCCGCGGCATTTCTGATACAGGTCTGAACGGCTGATGCGCGTCACGCTGAGTTTTCGCAGTTTCGTAACGACATGCAGGGCTTTTTCAACAGTTTCGTCTGCTCCCAATATGGAATAAGCATACAGCGCATGGTAAAAGGCATAGCTGCCAATCTGGATGGCATTTTCAACCGTTTCCATTTGGATGTCTCCATCCCCGTCCGCAGCAATATGCAGCAGCCCGGCAATCCGAAGCACCAGCCCGATATACTTGCTTCCCCATTCCCGCATGTCGCGGTGTTCATTGCGGAGATAGGCTTCGATGCTGCGGCAAAGTTTGTCCATCCGGTTTACTGCTTCCGGCGCGAGGTGCAGTGCAGTCGTTTCCCTTTCAAGCAAATGAAAAATCAAGCCCTCATAATCCCTCTGCACAGCCGCTGGAATCGGTGCGGAACGGAAAGTCTTCGGCATAACGTTACTGGAAATATTGATGTAAAACAATCTCGCCAGAAAGCCTCGTCCATCCAGCAGACCATTCTGCATAATCTCGCTCAAGACGCTTGGCTGGGCGCTGATAATCATGGACAATGCTGGATTTCGGATTATGTAGTCAGGCTCACGGTTGATGCGGTCTACACGGATGGTATCACCGCAGATACCTTTCAGCCACACATCGAGGTTCGGCTTCTTGGTATATCGCCCGATGATGTTGTCAAACGCTCCACCCTCGGCGGAGATGAGTGCCATGCGCCCTTGGTTATCCCGAAGCAGCCTGACCATAGATTCGCTGGTGCAGTCATCAGTGAAAATTTGCAGCGGCTTGATTTCCGGCAGTTCTGCCAGCTTGTCCTGTGTATGCTGCAATTCCAGTTCTGTCAGCTTGTCATACTTGGCTTCCAACTGCCGGGTCAAACGGTTGATGTCCCGCTGCAAGGATTCACGCTTCTGCCTGTTCCGACGCATTGCTGCCTTGTTTTCTTCATTATATTTCTGTTCGTAGTCCTCAATCGCGGCGGTCATAGCGTGGATAACCGCTGATTTCCGCGACCCCGGCGGTGCAATCAGAAATATGTACAGACTTGTCTGCTCGTAATGTCCGATGTTCCCTTCGACCTTGACTTTTTCCTTGCAGGCAAGCAGCAAGTACGCCCAAAGCAGCTCCCGCCGCCATATCTACCGGTGTCTGCGTATGGATGGCGACAGCTTCTACATAGCTTCGCAGTCTGGATGGCAGGCAGTCAATCGGAAATGGCGGCAGTGAATCTGCGCTGGGCTTCAATGGCTTGAACGGCAGAAAGACACCTGCTGCGGTTTTCAGTTCCACAACTCTGTTTTCAGCGTTATTAGCGTTTTCAGTGAAAAACACGAATTACCTCCCTATATCAATTATGAGGACACAAAAAAACAGCCGTGTTGGTACGGCTGCCTTGGACGAATCCTCTATTTAACAGGGCATGAGAGAGGGTGAATGTTTCCATCAGCTTTTATTTTTTTCTGTAAATCTCCAGCTGCTTCCTGATTTTTGCAAGGTGCTTGCTAACCGAACCAGCATTAGCGAAGTTGAGCTTCTGCGCAATTTCCGCAAGGGTATCGTTCTGCATACGAAGCAGAATGATTTTTCTGTCCGTGTCCGGCAAAGTCTGCATAAACTGCTTTATCTGTTCCTCATCAAGCAGCTGCTCCTCGAATGATTGCACAGCGGCGTGGCACATCGCATTGACAGGCAGTTCAGCATCATTTCCCCTTATCTGTTCCAAAGACAGCTCTTTTTCAAGACTTCGCGAGTGATACCATGAGCGTTCAAAAATCCTGCTGTTTTTGTGCTGCTGCCATTGTAGTCTTCAGGCGCACGATGTTCCCAGAGCATATCGAATGCTTCTTGCCAATGCTGCTCCGCTACAATTTCCGTGGTCATCTGTCCGAAAAAAGTCATAGAAATTCTCATAGGGCATCCACGGCACTTCGTAATCTTTCCCCATAGAGAACAGACGCTGAAAGCAAAAATTGGGCATTTTGTCCAGCCGTTCCCGGATATGTGCGACCGTTATATAGGCATACCGCCAAAGTGGGAAGTTGCCGGAGTACAGATAGAAAGAACCGGGGACAGGCATATAGCCGCCGTGCGGTGCAGGCACCTTGAAAAACTGCCAGCTGACCCACGCATAGCAGTCCCAGACCAATTCGAGGAACATGTCGAAATTAACCATCCGCATCCATTTCTCGCTATGGACAACCTCCCGCACCTTCCGAGGAATGGCGAGAAATGCCGGACGTTTCTCCACCAGCTCGCGGGGAAGCGCGTAGAACATAATCAGCCAGCGCAGATTGCTGGAAGACGGGATTTTGAAGAGTGACCCGCCCATGGGGATAAAGTCCTGACTTTCCGTCGTCACGGTCATCACCTGCTTTCAAGTGTGGTTATGACCATTATAGCACAGATTTTCGCATGGTGTGAAGTTGACGGAACGCAAACGACGAGAGGGGGAACGGTATACCTCTGCGGCGGTGATTGTCCGGCATGTGCCCTTTGCTGCTGAAAAACAATCTGCATCCATGCCGCAGACAGCATCAGCAGCACGTCCGGCTGGCGGCCGTCGCCTATCCCCCTCCGCAGAGGTATAACACACTATACCTTGCAAGCAAGGTCGTGTGCCAAAGGAGGGCTGCGGCCCCCTTTGGAATCCCCGGAGAGGTGCAGCCGTCGCAATCTGCTGCACCCCCATTTTTCCGCCAAAAATCCCCCATTTTCCCTACGCCGCATTGTGGAAATGATAGATATATGCTATAATGCTGTTAGTCTTCTGGATGGAGAACGGCTTTACCGAAATAGAAACGGCATGGATTGCCTTGAAGGAGCAACAACGATGGCTGACAGAAAGAACGATCAGGAACGGGACGAACTGTTCCGCCGCATCTATAAAATCGCCACCGACCTTGTCCACGCAGGTCATGTGGCAGAGTGGGACTTCAAATCTTATGTGCTGGGCACGATGTTCTACCGCTATATTTCGGAAAATTTTGCAGCCTATATCAATAAGGGAGAGATAGCAGCGGCGCTTGCGCGGGGGCGAAATCAATCCTCAATTTGACTATGCGAAGCTCAAGCCTGATGACATAGCCGAACCTGAACGTGACAGTTTGGTGCAGGAAAAGGGCTTCTTCATTCTGCCCTCCGAATTGTTCTGCAATGTCCTCGCCCGGGCGGACAAGGACGACAACCTGAACGAGACGCTGGAGCGTGTGTTCAACCACATTGAGAGCAGCGCCGCCAGCGGCGAGGCGGAAAGCGACTTCGCCGGTCTGTTTGACGATTTTGATGTGAACAGCAAGGCCATCGGTGAGACCGTCGCCAAGCGCAACAAAGTGCTGGTGGAGCTGCTGAACGGCGTGGCACAGATGCCTTTGTTCTCCACGGAGGGCAGCAATCCCGACCTGTTCGGCGATGCGTATGAGTACCTAATGGGAATGTATGCCGCCAATGCCGGTAAAAAGGGCGGTCAGTATTTCACTCCCGCCGATGTTTCAGAGCTGCTGGCTCGCCTCGGCACCATTGGCAAAACGAAAATCAACAAGGTCTATGACCCTGCCTGCGGTTCTGGCTCGCGGTGCTGCTGAAAGTGGCGAAGGTGCTGGGCAGGGAGAACATCGACCACGGATTCTATGGGCAGGAGATCGACCTGACCACTTACAACCTCTGCCGCATCAATATGTTCCTGCACAGCATTGATCCTGACAAGTTCAGCATCGTCCGCGAAGATACGCTGCTCAGCCCGCAGCATTGGGACGACCAGCCTTTTGAGCTGATCGTATCCAATCCGCCGTTTTCCGTGCCGTGGGAGGGCGATAAGAACCCGCTGCTTATCAATGACCCGCGCTTTTCGCCTGCCGGAGTGCTGGCTCCTGCCTCCAAGGGCGATATGGCGTTTATTATGCACAGTCTTTCGTGGCTGGCTTCCAACGGTGCGGCGGCCATCGTTTGCTTCCCCGGCATTATGTACCGTGGCGGAGCCGAGCAGAAGATCCGCAAGTATCTGGTGGATAACAACTTTGTGGATGCCATCATTCAGCTGCCCTCTAATCTGTTCCTGAATGTTACGATCTCCGTGGACATTATGCTGCTGAAAAAGAACAAGACAGACAACGCCGTTCTGTTTGTGGATGCCTCCAAGGAGTTTGCGAAGGTTACGAAGAACAACCGGCTTTCCGATGACAATATCCGGCGTATCGTGTCTGCTGTGGCGGAGCGTAAGGACGAGCAGCACTTTGCCCGCCTTGTGCCAAACGACGAGGTCGGCAGCAAACAGAACAATTATAATCTCTCTGTTTCTACCTATGTGGAGCAGGAGGATACCCGTGAGAAGATCGACATCGTAAAGCTGAACGCCGAGATTGCGGAAATCGTCGCACGGGAACAGAAATTGAGAGAGGAAATTGATCGAATTATTGGGGAGATTGAGGGATGAACTATTCAGAAATAATCAGCATTTCCGTTTCAGTAATCTCCATAATCATTGCGCTAATTGCTCTATTCCAGACAAACCGACAGATTTCCTTGAGCAATAAGCAACAATTATTTGATAGGAGATTGTCTCGTTATCTCGAATTTAATACGATATATTCCCTATATATTGCAAATAAGTTGCAACTAAAAGATGACTCTACTTTTTACCACACGAATGGCTTGGTGTTTTCGTGGCTGACAAACTGTGCTGATTTAGAAAAAATGGTACTTGCAGTTGCTAATCCTTTGCACCAGAATGAGCAGAAAACTCTGCTCACAAAATATGAGCAGTTAGAAAATGACGCAATCGAAATCTCGATGGTATTTGACGGTAATGCCGCCGATATAGCCGGAGAATTTGTTTCGTCATTTGCGAATTTACTCAAAGCGATGTATCAGCAGCAGGTGTATATTTCAAAGTTGAAAGAACAAGAGGACAAAGACAAAACGCCGCTATATCTTGAGGACTATGAAGAAAAGTGTAGGAAAATGGCTGTAAGCCTTGGCCTTTTTGAATTACGGGATAAACTTGAAGATCTGGATGGCGAGATTATTCGCCAAAAAGTGCTTGATGAAATGAAAAACAGCTTGCGTCTTACGAAGGTGAAAAGATGACAAAACTTGATAAACTCATTCAGGAGCTTTGCCCGGATGGTGTCATCTATAGAAATGTTTCTGATGTAGCAGAAGTTTCAATAGGCGAGTTCGTTCATAAAAAGTAAACAAAATCCAGACGGAAAGTATCCTGTTTATAACGGAGGGACAAGTAATACAGGGTATTATGATGACTACAATAGAACAGCTAACAAAATTATTATCAGTGCGCGTGGTGCGAATGCTGGGTTTGTAAATCGAGTGTTTACAAATTATTGGTCAGGGAATAGTTGCTATACAGTCGATATAACCGACAAAAATCTTGATTGAACTTTGCATTTTATTGGTTTAAATCTAATGAACTTTCGCTTTTGGGCGAACAACAAAAAGGCGGTATCCCAGCTGTCTCGAAAAAACAGGTGGAGCGTTTCCGCATCCCCGTCCCGCCGCTGCCGGTGCAGCGCGAAATTGTCCGTATACTGGACAATTTCACAGAGCTTACCGCAGAGCTTTACCGCAGAGCTTACCGCAAGAAAGCAGCAGTATGCGTATTATCGGGATAATTTGCTAACATTCAGAGTAGATATTACGAGAAAGTCTCTTGATGAATTATGCACTATTTCTGCGGCTGGCGATGCCCCCAAGGACGCGCTATCTTTAACTAAAACAGCAGAATACCAAATTCCCGTCATAAGTAATGGTATAGGTGAAAATGCCTTCTACGGTTATACGGACAAACCCAAAATAACAGAACCAGCAGTCACCGTTGCTGCACGTGGAACGATAGGTTATGCTGAATATAGAGATTATCCCTATTATCCTATCATTCGTTTGCTATCACTAATTCCCAAAAAAATACAGCTGTTCTTGCGACAAAATACCTTTATTATTGCATGCAAGGGAAAAAATACAATGTTCCATTAGGGGGGCATTCCACAACTAACTGCACCTGAACTCAAGAAAGTGGTCATTCCCGTGCCTCCCCTTCCAGTGCAGCAACGCATTGTCACCGTCCTCGACAATTTCGACGCCATCTGCTCCGACCTAAACATCGGCTTACCCGCCGAAATCGAAGCCCGAAAGAAACAATACGAGTTCTACCGCGACCAACTCTTGACGTTTGCCGCACAGGATGAAATTGTCTTGACAGACAGACAGACAGACAGACAGACAGACAGACAGACAGACAGACAGACAGACAGACAGACAGACAGACAGACAGACAGACAGACAGACAGACAGACGAGTATAATGCCCTGATTCGTCTGTGTCAATATGTTTTCGGGTATGTCACACTCAAAATTTCAGATATATGCAATATTTCAAGAGGAAAAGTGATTTCAAAAACAGATATAATAGAGCAGGCTGGGACGTATCCTGTCTATTCGTCTCAAACTGAAAACAATGGTGAATTAGGTAAAATAGATTCTTATATGTTTGATGGAGAATACGTTACATGGACTACGGATGGAGCAAACGCTGGTACAGTATTTTACCGCTATGGAAAATTTAACATTACCAATGTTTGCGGTTTACTGTCGGTAATGGATTCATCAGTTTTGTTGGAAAAATATCTTTTCTATTTCTTGCAAAAAAACGCAGGAAAATACGTAAATGCAGGAATGGGAAATCCTAAATTGATGAGTAATGTTATGGCATCCATTAAAATCGATATTCCGTCACTTTCGGAGCAAAAGCGCATCATTGCCATTCTCGACCACTTCTCCACCCTCTGCACCGACCTCACCTCCGGTCTCCCCGCCGAAATTGAAGCAAGACAGAAGCAATACGAATATTACAGGGACAATCTGCTATCGTTCACCCCGGCAGATTGACCCGGAAGGAGGTAGCCCGTGAGCTACTTTAATATCGTTTCTCAGAGCGACGAAAGTACCGTTGTCGCCGAATATACGCCGCAATCCCAGCGCTCGGATGCTTACCAGAGCGAAGCTGACTTGGAAAACGAGTTCATCCGCCCGCTTTGCGAGCTGGGCTATGAGCGCCTGACCATCCATAAAGAGGCTGACCTGATTGCCAATCTGCGGACGCAGCTGGAAAAGCTGAATAACTATCGCTTTACGGACGGCGAATGGAAGCGTTTCTGGGACGAGGTGCTGGCAAACACAAACTCCGGCATTCTCGAAAAGACCCGGCTGATTCAGGAGGACTATGTGCAGGTGCTCCGCCGGGATAGCGGAGAGAGCAAGAACATCCAGCTCATCGACAAAAAGTGCATTCACCACAACAGCTTGCAGGTCATCCATCAATACGCCATCTCCGCCAAGGAGGGCGCTGCGCATGACAATCGCTATGATGTGACGGTGCTGGTCAACGGTCTGCCACTCATCCATATCGAGCTGAAGCGCCGGGGCGTTCCCATTCGGGAAGCGTTTAACCAAATCGATCGCTATCAACGGGACAGCTTCTGGGCATCCAGCGGACTGTATGAATTCGTGCAGATCTTCGTGATCTCCAACGGCACAAATACGAAGTATTATTCCAATACCACCCGTTTCAACCATATCAAGGATGCCAAAGCGCAGAAAGCCAAGAAGTCCAAAACCAGCAATAGCTTTGAGTTCACTTCGTTCTGGGCGGATGCGAACAACCGCATTATCCCCGATCTTGTGGACTTTACCAAGACCTTTTTCTGCAAGCACACCATTCTGAATATTCTTACCCGTTACTGTGTATTTACGGCGGAAAATATGCTGCTGGTGATGCGGCCATATCAAATCGTCGCCACCGAGCGCATTTTGAACCGCATTGAGATCGCCAACAATTATAAGAAATACGGCACCGTAGCAGGCGGCGGGTACATCTGGCACACCACCGGCAGCGGCAAAACGCTGACTTCCTTCAAAACGGCGCAGCTTGCCACGAAGTTGGATTATATCGACAAGGTGCTTTTTGTCGTGGACCGCAAGGATCTGGACTATCAGACGATGAAGGAATATGACCGCTTTGAAAAGGGCGCTGCCAACAGCAACACCTCCACAGCGGTGCTGAAGCGTCAGTTGGAAGATGACAACGCCAAGATCATCATTACCACCATCCAGAAGCTGGCAACTTTCATCAAAAAGAATACCGGACATGCGGTGTTTGACAAGCGGTTCGTCATTATCTTCGACGAGTGCCATCGCAGTCAATTCGGCGACATGCACCAAGCCATCACCAAGTACTTCAAGCGGTATCATCTGTTCGGCTTTACCGGCACGCCCATCTTTGCGGTCAATGCAGGCGTGAGCAAGAATCCCACACTCCGCACGACAGAGCAGGCTTTTGGCGATCAGCTCCACGCTTACACCATCGTGGACGCCATCAATGACAAGAACGTTCTGCCCTTCCGCGCAGAATATCACAAAACGATGGATATCGAGTCGGACATTGATGACAAGGAAGTTTGGGACATCGACCGCGAAAAGGCACTCCTTGCGCCGGAACGCATTCGCCTGATTACGGAATATATTCTGACGCACTTTGACCAGAAAACGTATCGCGGCGACAAAACCTACACGTTTAACGTCCTGCAAAATATCGCTGAAGTCGCTTCCGCGGGCGCTCGGCAGCAAATCGAGGAAATCAAGCAAAAGCAGCGTGTCAGCGGGTTCAACTCCATCTTTGCCGTGTCCAGCGTGGATGCTGCAAAGCTCTACTACGCCGAGTTTCAGAGGCAAATGGCGGAAAATCCGCAGAAGCGGCTGAAGGTTGCCGTCATTTACAGCTATGGAGCGAATGAGGAAGAAACAGATGGTATTCTTGACGAGGAGAATCCGGAGGATACCTCCGCACTTGACCAAAGTTCCCGTGATTTTCTGGATGCGGCCATCCGTGACTACAACGGGATGTTCCACACCAACTATTCCACAGACGGGGACAAATTCCAGAATTACTATAAGGATGTTTCCCTGCGGATGAAGAACAAGGAACTTGACCTGCTGATCGTGGTCAATATGTTCCTGACCGGCTTCGACGCCACGACGCTGAATACGCTGTGGGTGGATAAAAACCTGAAAATGCACGGGCTGATTCAAGCATATTCCCGCACCAACCGGATTCTCAATTCCATCAAGGTGTTCGGCAACATCGTTTGCTTCCGCAATCTGCAAAAGCGTACCGACGATGCAATTTCTCTGTTTGGCGATAAGGAAGCGGGCGGTATCGTCCTGATGCGTGGCTATAAGGATTACTATTTCGGCTATACAGACACCGAAGGAAAGTACCATCCGGGCTATCGGGACATGATTGAGGAGCTGACGACCGAATTTCCCCTATCCGAGGAGCATATTACCGGCGAACAGCATCAGAAGGACTTTATCGTGCTGTTTGGCGCAGTCCTGCGGATGCGAAATCTTCTATCTTCTTTTGATGACTTTTCTGGGAATGAAATTTTGAGCAAACGTGACTTCCAAGACTATCTCGGTCGCTACCAAGACCTGCAGGATGAATGGAAAAATCGCAAGCCCACCGGCGAAAAAGAGGACATCACGGACGATATTGTCTTTGAGATCGAACTCATCAAGCAAATTGAAATCAATATCGACTACATTCTGATGCTCGTCCAAAAGTATCACGATTCCCACTGCGACGATAAAGAAATTCTCATTACGATCCAGAAGGCAGTAGATGCAAGCCCAGAACTACGTAGCAAGAAGGCGCTGATTGAAACCTTCATCGCAGGCATCAACGATACATCGGACGTGCTGCTTGAATGGCGCACCTTGGTGGCCGAGGAAAAAGAGAAACAGCTTGCCGCCCTCATCAAGGAAGAAAACCTGAAAGATGCGGAAACCCGCCACTTTATCGCCCATGCCTTCCGTGACGGCGTTATCAAAACGACCGGCACGGACATCGACAATCTGATGCCGCCGATTTCTCGTTTCGGCGGCGGAAACCGTGCCGCGAAAAAGCAGACGATTATTGAAAAGCTGAAAGTGTTCTTCGATCGGTTCTTTGGTATCTGATGCAGAAAAGGGAGCTAACGCCTGTTTGCAGACGTCCGCTCCCCTTTTCATTGCTTTCAGAAATGCGATATTGTTCACTTTATCATCCCGAAAAACCTCATTGCCTCCTCAATCGCCTTTTCTTTCTCTTCCGGACACCTCGGCTGTCTTGCATCCTCCGCCTTCGCCTTATTGTAGCATTCCCGCTCTATAATGCCGTTCTTGCGCTTGACCTGCGCGATATTCAGCGCAGAGACTTTCACTACAAAGTGTTCCTGCACATACGCCTTAATTTCCTCATAAGTAGCGCAGTTCTCAGCTTCCGCACTTGTCACATCCAGCTTGCTCATGTCCACATGAATGTCGATATGTTTTGCCTCTTCTAGTTTAGACAACACCATCACATTCTCCACCCCGCTCGTCCAGCAGAACATATCAACGCTCTGCACCTTCTGCACCCTGTACCCCTTCTCCACAAACAGCGCCGCGTCGCGTGCCTGCGTGGCGACGTTGCAGCTCACATAGACCACGCGCTTCGGGGCGGCTTGCGCAATCGCGTCAATCACGGCGGGTTCAACGCCCTTGCGCGGCGGGTCAATCACAATCACGTCCGGACGCAAGCCCTCCGCCACCAGCTTCGGCAGCAGCACCTCCGCCGCGCCGCAGCGGAAATTCACGTTCCCGATGCCGTTGCGGACGGCGTTCTCCTTCGCGTTTTCAATCGCCTGCGGAACAATCTCGATGCCCAGCGCCTCGCGGCAATGGCGCGCCATCATCAGCGTAATCGTGCCCGCGCCGCAATACACGTCGCATAGGCGCTCGTCGCCCGTCAGCTCGGCAAAATTCAGCGCCGTCTGGTACAACACTTCCGTTTGCGCCGGATTGACCTGAAAAACGCCGCCGAGCTGATTTCAAAGCGCAATCCGCACAGTTCGTCCGTCAGCGTGTCACAGCCGTAGAGGGTGTGGAAGTGCCGACCCATGATGACATTCGTGCGCTCGCGGTTTTCGTTCAAAATGACGCTGACCGCCCCCGCCGCTTTCAAGGACGCAACCAGCTCCCCCTCGTGCGGAATCTCGCCGCCGTTGATGACCAGCACCGCCATTGCTTCGCCTTTTCGGTTGATGCGGACGACGATGTGCCGCACCAGCCCCGTGTGCGTCTCCTCAACGTACGGTTCGACGTGAAAGCGCTTCATCCACCCCAGTACGCGGCGGCAGATTTCGTCCGCCGGCGGCATGGCGTTCGGGCATTGCGCAATCGGGATAATATCGTGGCTGCGCGGCGCGAAAAAGCCCGCCACGGGTTCCGCCACCGTTCCGCCGACAGGCAGCGCCGTCTTATTGCGGTAGTGCGATGGGTCTGCCATGCCCAGCACCGGGGGCACGTCGATGTCGATATGCCCGATGCGGCGGAAGCAGTCCTGCACCTGCTGGCGTTTCGCTTCCAGCGTCGTTTCGTAGGTCATATGACGCCCCGTGCAGCCGCCGCAGCGGGGGGTATGCCGCGCAATCCGGCGTTTTCCGGGCGGGTGAGGCCGTCAGCGGCTTTCCCTCCATACGCCCGAACGCGAATCGGGACTGCACCTTGACGATGCGCACCCTCGCCGTCTCGCCGGGCAGCATCCCCGGCACAAAAACGGCCATGCCGTCAGCGCGGCACACGCCTTCCAAGTCCGCCCCAAGGCCATCCGCCGTCAAGGTCAGCAAATCGTTCTTCTTCATCCGCTTCGTCCCCTTCCTGTGTTGGCTTCCATTATAACAGGGTCGCCTGATTTTGACAAGACGTTGGCACTTCCCTTTCCCTCTTCGCAGAGCACGCATATGGTTCTTGATTTTTATTGTTGCAGAGGATTTCGCCTCTGCGGAGGCGAGGAGGGGGCTTTGCGGTCGCCCCCTCCACCCCTTCGCAGCGCACACCCATGTTTCTTGACTTGTACCGTAACGTCTAATCCGAACCGAAGGTTCTTTAGATAAACACGCGGACACAGCATGAAGTTGTCACCAATTGAATCGCGCAGAAGGGGCAAGGGAGGGAACTTCGTCCCGTTTCATTCTCCCTTGCGGAGTCCAGAGGCAGAGCCTTTGGATTTTCCCTCCGTCAAAGAAAATTTTTCTGACCCCCTTGCAATCGCGCGAATTGTGATGTATAATTAATAACTGGCACATCCTTGCGCTGCACAGGATGCAGCGCCAAAAGTCCAAGAGGAGGTGAAAATGATGAATAGGTATGAACTGACCTACATCATCGATACTGCACTGGAGGAAACCGCTCGCAAGGAACTGATTGAGAAGGTTTCTGCTCTGATTGCTGCTAACGGTGGTGAAGTGGAGAAGGTTGATGAGGAACCGTGGGGCAAGGGCGCAAAGCGTCTGGCCTACCCCATCAACTACAAGACCGAAGGCTGGTACGTGCTGGTGACCTTCAAGGCGCCCGCTGACCTGCCCCGTGAGCTTGAACGCAATCTGGAGATTTACGACGACGTGCTCCGCTATCTGGTTGTGAAGCTGGAAGTCAAGCGCAGCAACGTGAAGCCCCGCGCGCCCAAGGCTGCTCCCGCTGTGGAAGCGCCCGTGGAAGCCGCTGAAACCGTCGAAGCTCCCGCTGATGCCGAGTAATCGGATTTCAGCAATGACCTGTTAAAGAGGATAAGCAGATGAACAAGCTGACGATCATTGGTAACTTGGCTCGTGATCCTGAACTTCGTACTGTGCGCGACGGCATCAGCGTCTGCGATTTCACGGTTGCAGTGAATCGCCGCGGCAGCCGTCAGAACACCGCAAACGGTCAGTCGGACGCGGATTTCTTTCGTGTAACGGCATGGCGTCAGTTGGGTGAACTGTGCGCGAAGTATCTGGCAAAGGGACGCAAGGTCTGCGTTGTCGGACCTGTGTCCGCGCGTACCTATACTGCCAATGACGGCACGACCCGCGTATCCTTGGAGGTCACGGCAGACGAAGTCGAATTCCTGTCCAGCCGCATGGATGACGGCGCTCCGGCATACAACAATGCCGCACCGTCCGCAGCCGCTGCTCCCGCGCCTACCGCGCAGAACAATGGCTTCACGGCGGTCGAAACCGACGAACTGCCTTTCTAATCGGCTGAAAAAGTGCCGAATTGCGATTTCAAGTGAATGAAAAGGAGGTCACACTCATGTCTGAAGAACGCTCTGAGCGTCGTCCGCGTCCGCGCGGAGGTCGTCGTCCCCGTCGGAAGGTCTGCTCCTTCTGCGTGGATAAGATTGAATACATTGATTACAAGGACATCAACCGCCTGCGCCGTTTCGTCAATGAGCGCGGCAAGATTCTGCCCCGCCGCATGAGCGGCAACTGCGCCAAGCATCAGCGTCAGCTGTCCGAGGCCATCAAGCGCGCCCGTGCCATCGCGCTTCTGCCCTACACGGTGGACTAATCGTGTCTTCAAGCCCCTGCATGTGCAAGCATGTGGGGGTTTTCCAATTGTCCGAATAGGAGGATGTCTCTCATGGAGCTGCTTTCTGCCAGCCGCGGCTTTCTCAAATGCAATTTCCACTGCCACACCACTTGCAGCGACGGTCGCCTGTCCCCCAAGGATGTCATGGCTGCCTATCGCGCGCTGGATTATGACGTTCTCGCCATCACCGACCATCGCGAGGTGACGCGCCCCGCCGCCGATGAAATTCCCGCCGGGCTGACGCTCATTCCCGGCACCGAGCTGGATTTCCTCCTGCCGACACAGGCGGTGCATCTGCTGGGTCTGGGCGTTTCGCCGGATATTGCTGATTGCTGGAATCCAAACGGCACACCGCAGCAGGCGATTGACAGCATCCGCGCGTGTGGCGGACGCGCTGTGCTGGCGCATCCCGCCTGGTCGCTGAACACGACGGAATTGATGTGCTCCTTCCGCGGGCTGAGCGGCGTGGAAATCTTCAACAGCGTCTCCTCCGTGCCCACAAACGCCTTGCGCGGGGATTCCGCCGCCATGCTTGATCCTGTTTTCGCCAATGGACAACTGCTCAACTGCTTTGCCAACGACGATTCGCACCGCTACGAGGGCGAATGCGGCATGAGCGCCACAATGCTCAACACCGATGACCGCAGCGTCGCGGGCATTCTGCGCGCCATTGACGAGGGACGGTTCTACGCCACGCAAGGACCGGAGATTCGCGAACTTTCGCTGACGGATGGCGTGGTGCATATTGCGTGCTCGCCGGCAAAGTATATTATTTTTTACAGCAACGAGGTGTGGATTCCGAATCGCACACGGGCGCTGGAAGGGCAGACCAGTGCGGATTATGTGGTTTCACCGCGCGAATCATTTGTACGGGTGCAGGTTGTGGCGGAGGATGGGAAATCCGCATGGACATCGCCAATTAAATTGGGATAAGGTTGAGCGCGTCCGCAGATGCGCCCCCAACTTGCTCTACCAACTACTCGCACATTGTCGTGCCAAATGGGCGCGACTGACCAGCATCGGGAGAAGATTTTCTCTTGGTGCTGGTCTTTTTGATTGCAGAGGAAATCACCTGCAAATCTTCCCCCGTTCTATTTTCCTCATCCGCCGCATACACTGTATCATCACCCGAAGGGGAAAGGAGAAAAATCGTATGTTGATTGATACCATTGCCCTCGTGCTGACCATCATCGGCGCGATTAACTGGCTGCTGGTCGGCGTGTTCCAGTTCGACATCGTGGCGTGGCTGTTCGGCGGACAGGGCGCGATTCTCAGCCGCATCCTATACACCATCATCGGCGCGGCCGGCGTCTGGTGCATCACGCTGCTGTTCAAGAACAATAGAAGTACTTGACCCCGGCGGCAAAAGGCCCTACAATAGGAGGTGATGAATTTTCTCCCGAAAGGATGAAGTGCCATGAACAATGACCTGTTTGCGGGCATCGGCGTTGTGCCGGGGACGTTCCTGCTGCCGCGCCCGGATGCGGATTGGACGGCATGGGCGTGCGTCGCGTGCGACCAGTACACGTCCGAGCCGGAGTATTGGCAGCGGGTAAACACGCTGGTCGGGCATCAGCCGTCCACCTTGCGCCTGATACTCCCGGAATGCGACCTGCCCGCGCCGCCGGAGCGCATCGACGCGATTCACGCTGCCATGCGTGACGCGCTGAACGTCCTGCACCCCGGTGTGACGGACGGCTTCGTGCTGCTGGAGCGCACCACATCCACCGGCAAGCGGCTTGGGCTTGTCTGCTGCGTCGATTTGGAGCAGTACCGCTACGACGGCGCAAAGACCCTCATTCGCCCGACCGAGGAAACCGTTGCGTCGCGCCTGCCCGCGCGTCTTGCCGTCCGAAACGGCGCGCTGGAGTCCAGCCACGTCATGCTCCTGCTGGATGACCCGCAGCGCACCGTCATCGAGCCGCTCTACGCCCGCCGCGACCAGCTTTCCCCGCTCTACGACTTCGACCTCATGCAGCAGAGCGGCCATGCGCGCGGCTGGGCGGTCACATCCGACACGGACAAATCCGCCATCGCCGCCGCCTTGAATCGCTTAAAAGATGCCCTCGGCGCTGACCCGCTTCTCTTCGCCGTCGGCGACGGCAACCACTCCCTCGCCACCGCGAAAAAATACTACGAGCAGCTCAAAGCGACCCTTCCCGCCGAGGAAGCCGCCGTTCATCCTGCTCGTTACGCGATGGTTGAGCTGGTCAACATCCACGACGATGCGCTGATTTTCGAGCCGGTTCACCGGGTGCTGACGAACGTCCATCCGGCGGATGTTTTGGCGGACTGGTCAGCCTACTGCACCGCGCACGGGATGGCACTTTCCTTCGTTCCGCCGGATGCGGATACGCAGGAACTTCGCGTCGTTTCCGCGTCGGGCGAACAGACGGCGTTCATTGCCCACCCGGACGGCGCGCTTCCCGTCGCGACGCTCCAGCGCTATCTGGATGACTTTCTGCGCCGCCACCCCGAAGCCGCGATTGACTACATTCACGGCGACGAGGTGCTTCGCCGCCTGAGCCGCGCGGACGGCGCGATGGGCTTCCTGCTGCCCGCGCTGAACAAGGCGGATTTCTTCCCGGCGATTGAGCAGCTTGGCATCCTCCCGCGCAAGACCTTCTCGATGGGCCACGCGCACGACAAGCGCTTCTACATCGAGTGTCGAAAGATTCTTTGATTTGCAAAAAAAGTTATCCACAATCCCTGCACACCATGAGGACAACCAAAAGCCCCTCGACGGATTTTGCTTCGTCGAGGGACTTCGTTTATGTTTTGGGGAACGTTGCACGCCCAGCCTTCTCCTTTGGGAACGTTGGCTGAGCGCAGCGAAATTGGATGAGATGGGTGCTGCAACGGGGAAACCCAGTAACATGGTTATGCACTGCGAAGCGCGAAAATTCCCTGTTTCCGCGTGTTTATCCCTGTTGACCTTAGGCTTACCCTTCCCCCAATTTTTCCTTCAATTCCGCGAGGTGCCCCGCTTCCTCCCTCACAATCTCCAAAAACGCTGCCCGCGCCTCTCCCTCACACTTCTCCGCGAATTTCGTATATGTCTCCACCGCATTCGCTTCGCTCTCCATCGCATACCGATATAGTCCCGTCAGCGTCGTCAGCGCATCCTCCCGCGCCATTTCCGTTACGCCGCCGCGGAATAGCACATCCGCCGCCATCGCCTGCAAAAGCACCTGCTGTTCCGCCGAATTGACGGTCTTGTCCCACATTTCGGTAAAGCGCTTCAAGTGCCGCCGTTCGTCGCCCAGAATGTCCTCAATGCCCTTGCGAACTTCCTCGTCCTTCGCCAGCAGCAGCGCACGCTCGTAAGTCCGGATAGCGCGGCGCTCCATTTCCATCGCGACGGTCAGCGCCTGTCCCTGATGCTCAATAATCACTTTTGCACACCCCTTCCACAGGAAATTCCCATGTATTCCACAGCTGTTCACTGTTTTTCCACAGACTTATCCACAGTTTCCACATTTCTGGGAAGGCTAACAGCCTGTTAATCCACAATATCCACAGTGTTATCCACATGCCCCGTTGATAGTTTTTTTCTGCGGAAAAGTCCGCAAAGCCAGTAAAATCAACGGTTTGCTTGTTTATACTATTTTCGGATGAAAATGCGCCAAGATGCGCCGCGAATTTTTCATTCTGGCTAACGTGAATGAAACGCAGCGTAGCAGCGCTACGCTAAGTGGAATGAGCGGACGCCAGAAGGGAAAAGGCGCAAGCAGATGGCGCAGGTGAATCTGGAAATAGTATTATACTATTTTCGGATGAAGATGCGCCACGATGCGCAGGTGAATCCGAGAATCGTATTACCAAAATCAAATTGGGATTCCCCTGCCTGTGGGCAAAGGAATCCCGTCTGTGCTTATTTGGCTTGGAAAACGGTATTGAGCTTTGCAACCAGCTCTTCAACGTCGTTGCCATGCACCATCGCGGCTTCTTCGAGCGTTTCCGCCGTCGAATGCGGGCAGAACAGGCAGTGCATCCCCATATCGGTGAAAATCTTCACCACCGCGTCCATCGCCGCATCCGAGCAGGAGCGCAGCACTTCGCCTACGGTCATATCCTTGTTAATCATGCGTGGAACTTCCTTTCCCGGCGCACGATTGGGCGCGCCGCTCTTCTATGATACCCCGGAAAGGCGCATCTGTCAACCCTTTCGACAGGAAAATCACTCCATATCCACCGGCAGGTCGGAATCGTTAAACGGATTATCGCCGTCGTATGCTTCCAGCTGCACCTTCTTGTTCCGAGCGACTGGCGCGCTGGTGACGGACTGCATGTGAACAGTCATGTTCTCCTGCTCATCAAATTCAAGCAGAATCATGTCGCCGGGTGTCGTCATGGCGATAATCTCCGTCTGCGGCGAACGGCTTCTCCTCGCGTATTCGCGGATGACCTCCGCCCGCTCCCAGAAATGCATAGGAATCATCAGCCGTGGCTTGACGACCATCGCAAAATAGTTCGGTCCTGCGTCGAACATCATGCCCAGCCGCGGATCTACCGGGAAGAACGCCACATCGACCTTTTCCCCGCGCATCGTCTCCATCACCTGCTGAAAATCGCGCTCCGCCTCTTCAATCTCGCGCGGCGTTGATTCCTCCCGCCAGTGCCAGTTGTTGAGGTCGCCTGCGTGGAAGATGCGGATGCCGTCCATCTCCACAAGGTACGACAGCCCTTCATCCGTGGAGTCGAACGCCTTCACCTTCACATGCCGCGACAGCGTGATTTCGCCCCCCACGCCCATCCGCCGCCCGTGCAGCGATGCATCCATCGTTTCCGGCAAAATGTACGTCACCGGCGCATACTGCTCCCATGTATACACAACCGGGTCGAAGTGGTCCTCATGCCCGTGGCTGATGAACACGAACACCTCGCTGAAGTGGCTGAGCGTTTCTGGCGTAATCCGCTGTGCTGCGGGCAGCTTTTTCCCCTGCCGCCCCATCCAGTAGTCAAACACCAGCAGCGTTTCGCCGCTCGCCACCGAGAACCCGCTGTGGTAGTAGTATTTCACCGTCATCTGTTCCGTCAAGAATGAGCACCCCCGTCAACGCCCTTCGGCTTTTCACCGCGGACAAAATGAATTTTACTTGCCGCCGCCGGAGCGCTCCCACGCGCCTGCGGATTGATTTCGCTCATCCTCTTTATTATGCCACGATAAACCCTTTTTGTCAAATTTTTTGGCGTTTTGAGTGCTGAAAACCCATTATTTCTTTGATTTCGGCAAAAATTCAGCGTAATTTCCCCACTTTGCAACCACTTTTCGCACGAAAAAGCCTCCTGCTTCCCCTAACCTCATATCTTCCAATATATCGCCCTGCGCCCCTCAAAACTGACCTGATACTTTCCCCCAAGCGCCCGCACCATCTCCTTCGCCTGTTCCACATCCGCATAATCCCGTGCCGTATCATGGCTATCACTGCCAAACGTGAAATTCTCACCGCCCAGCTCAATATACCTGCGAATCAGCGACGAATGCGCGAACGTATCCCCCGTCGTCGCGTACCCTGATGTATTCACCTCGATACACTTTCCCAGCGCAATCACATGTCGGAAAATCGCATCAAACGCATCCGGCGCATCCTCGTACACCAGCGCGCGCTCCTTCCCCGTATAGATGGAGAACTTCGCCACATACCCGATGTGCGCCACGCTGTCAAAGTCCTCCCAGTCCAGTATCGATTCCGCCTTCGCCTCGGCATATTCCCGATACGCCTGCGCACGCGTTTTGCCCGCGAAATACTTTTCCGAATCGTAGCAGTCCACGCCGTTCACCAAGTGCAGCGACAGCAGGCGGAAATCCAGCGGCAGCGTGTCCAGCAGCGCCTTCGTCTCCGCCCGGCACAGCGGATTGTCCCCAATCTCGATGCCGCTGCGGATGACCAGCGCCGGATACGCCGCCCGGCAGCGCGCAATCTCCGCGAACCAATCCGCCCACACCGGCGGCACGTCCATCTCTTCTTCAGGATGTCCGGGTTCGATATGCTCCGTCAGGGCGATTTCCTGCACGCCGCGCGCCAGCATTGTTTCGCAAAGCTCAGGCATTGTCTGCCGCCCATCCATCGAGTGATTTGTGTGCAAATGGTAGTCAATTCGACGATGTTCCACGTGAAACATTCCTTTCTCGCCTTATTTCGCGTCTATCTCCGGCACGGCAATCGCCTTCCCCACGCGCAGCGCATACAGGTATCGCTCCTTGACCGGCTTCCCCGTGATTTCTGTCAGTGCCCGCGCATACCATGCCAGCTGCTCCGCGTACCGGTTCACCAGCGTCTGCTCGTCGTCCACGCGATCGGTCTTGTAGTCCACCAGCACCCACGCGCCGTTTTCCTCGAACGCACAGTCAATCACGCCTTGCAGCAGCAGCGCCTGCTGACCCGTCAAGCGCAGGTTGAACGCCCACTCGCGCCGGACATTCCCGCTTTGCAGCATCCGCCGCCCGATTTCGCTCGTGAAGTATCCGCTGATAGCGCCCACGCTGATGATGTGCAGCTCCTCCTCCGTGAACAGCCCGCGCTTCTGCATCGCTTCCAGTGCCTCACGGATGACCGTCGGGATATCGTCCGCCACCCGCAGCGCATCCAGCGGCATCAGCGACAGCGCCCGATGCGTCAGCGTGCCGCGCTCCGCCGCCGTCATCCGCTTCTCCTCCATGAAGGCCGGACGGCGCGGCAGTTCCGACAGCAGCAGCGGCGTGCCGTTCTCATCCACCGCGTGCTTCGTCTCAGCTTCCTCCTCCACATCCGAAAGCGGCAGTGCGTCTGCCTGTTTTTTCACCAGTGCGGATACCGACGTTTTCAGCGGCAGAATGTCCGTCTGCACCGTTTTTTCCGGGAAAACGCCCTCTGGCGGTGCCGTTTGCAAAAGCGAAAGCACCTTTGATGCATCCGCCTCCGTCTCCCCTACTTTATCCACAGTTTTCTGAGGCAGTTCGTCCCAATCTCGGCAATCCCATGGGGTTGAGGCCTGTGGATAATTTGTGGATTTCGTGTGTGCATCGGTGGATATCGCCTGCATCACCCATGTAATCATGCTCCCAGCCTCTCGCACGCGACTGTCACTCGGCGGCAAATCCAAATCCCACTTCGTGCGCTCAAGATCCGCCACCGTTGCCACCAGTTCCAGATGCAGCTTCGCCCGCGTCATCGCCACATACAGCAGGCGCGCCCGTTCCGCCAGCTCGTCCAGCCGCCGCTGTTCGTCGAAAGCCTCCTGCATCAGCGTTCTTCGGCAGATGTTCAGTTTCCGGTTAATGTACGGCATCGCCACGCCCAGTTTCGGGTGCAGCATCAGCTCACTGGTCTGCGTCCACAGAAGCCTGCGCTCCATGTTCATCAGGAACACCACGGGGAACTCCAGCCCCTTTGATTTGTGCATCGTCATCACGCGCACCAAATCTTCGTTTTCGGTCAGCATTTTGGCGGATATGCTGTCCCCGCCCCGCTCCTGCTCGTCCATCCGCGTGATGAACGCCGCCAGCGTGACGCCGCCTTCCGCCTCGAATTCCTGCGCCCGTTCGTACAGCATCCGCAGATTCCCCTGGCGAACCTCCCCTTTTGGGAGCGCCCCGACTGCCGCGTAGTACCCCGAATCGGTCATCAGGTGCCAAATGAAGTCCGATAACCGCATGACTTCCGCCTGAAACCGCCATGTTTCAAGTTTTTCGCTGATTTTTCGGCACTTTTGGGCGAATTCATCCTCCCCGCCGCACGCTTTGGCGAACGCCTGATAGAACGGCACGTTCTGCCCCGTCTGCATCAGGCGAATTTGCGCCAATTCCTCGTCCGTCAGCGAGAACGGCACCATTTTCAGCACCGTCAGCAGCGGAAAATCCTGCTGCGCATTGTCCAGCAGGCTCAGCAGCGCTTTCATATCCATGATTTCCGGCAGGTTGAAATAGCTTTCCGCACCGTCGTAAAAGGTCGGAATCCCCTCTTCCGTCAGCGCATCGACAACTGTCTGCGCCAAATTCGTCGTCTGCGCAAGCAGAATCACCATGTCGCGGTACGAAATCGTCTTTCCATCCGGCATCGTCGTTCCCAAAAGCTCCTTGATGCGCCGCGCCACCACGCGCGCCTCTGTCTGCAGCACTTCCTCGTGGCCAGCCGCCTCGCTCGCACTCCCCTCCAGCGCATCCCTGATATCCGGCCCACGCAGCAGGTGCACCATCACGCGCGGATCCTCCTCCCGCGCACCCAGCCCGCAAATCAGCTCATCCTCCGGCGCATAGGTCAGCTCCGTCACCGCGGGGCGCATCGTCTGCCGGAACACGCGGTTCGTCGCATCCAGCACTGGGAAGCTGCTTCGGAAGTTCTGCTGGAGCACGATTTTCCGCTCCCTCGCCCCCTCGTCTTCCGAAAACGTCTGCATCCGCCCCAAAAAAAGCGTCGGGTCGGCCTTGCGGAAGCGGTAAATCGACTGCTTCACGTCCCCGACCATGAACAGGCAGTTCTGTTCCCCGTGGATGGCTTGTAGAATCGCGTCCTGCACCTGACTCACGTCTTGGCACTCATCCACGAAAATGTGGTCAAACTCCCCCTGCATTTGCGCCCGCACTTCCGGCTGCTCCAAAATGTCGAGCGTGTACTGCTCCATGTCCCCAAAGTCCATGCAGTTCCGGGCGTTTTTCTCCTCGCGGAAATGCTGATGCGTCCGTTTGACCAGTGCCGCCAGCCCACGCAGCTGCACCTGAATCGCCGGAAGTTCCCGTTCCAGCTGCGCAAAATCGGGATTCAGCAGCTCGTTCGCCCTTTCTGCGCGCTTTTTGATTGCCGTCCGCCCATCGCTGAAGCGCTTCCCCCATTCCTTTTCTTCCGCCGACAGGCCGCGTTTCGGGGACAATCGTGGCAAGGAAAAGTTCGCAACGGCCGTCCGAAGCGCCTCCCCCTCCAAACCTTGCAGTACCGAAATCAACTGCGCGTCTGCATTCAGTGCTTCCATGCGATCCATCACTGCATTCGGCAGGTCAAATAGGCTACGAATCGCTATTAGCGCATCATCCATCGCTCCCACCTGCAATTTCGCCGCATTTTCGAGCGTTTCCACCCACGGCTGCTGCATAAGCGGCTGCGAAAGCTGTTCCACATGCTCATCCAGCCACGCAAACGGCTTCGGCAGTGCCATCAAAAAGTCGTACAGCTGTGCCGTCAGCGACAAAAGTTTGTCCTGCTTCCACGCATCCGCCAGCAGAAGGAAGTTTTCATCCGTTCGCTCGTCTAACAGCTCGTCCATTGCCGTCGTGAACGCGGCTTCAAAAGAGCAGTTTCTGCTGCTGTTCGTCGCACACGCGGACAAGCGGGTCTACGCCCACCTGCTCGAAGTGGCTGCGGATAACGCGCTGGCAGAATGCGTGAATCGTCGAAATCTGCGTCGTTTCCAATTCATCAAGTGCCTTCACCATTGCCGGGTCACGGCTGATAGCCTCTCGGCTGATTCGCTTCGCCAAGCGCTGGCGCATTTCCGCCGCTGCCGCCTTCGTGAACGTGACGATGAGCATCCGATTCATCGACGCGCCTTCGCGGACAAGCGAGACGATCCGCTCCACCAGCACGGCGGTTTTGCCCGACCCTGCGGCGGCACTGACGAGAATGGTGTGGTTGCGCGCGCGAATCGCCTGCTCCTGCTGCTTCGTCCAATTCGGCATCATGATTCCTCCTGCGTTTTTGCTGTCTCCATTTTACCACAAAGGCGGATTTGATTCAATGTTTCACGTGAAACATTCCTTTTTGCGCTGCTTTTATTGACGTTCTTTGTATAGTGATGATAATATAATTATTTTGTTCGTGAAGTGCTTGATTTTCCTGCGTTCTATCAGAATTTTGCTCACATTCTCATTTTAATTTACCTTGATGATTCGTCCTTTGTCCGTCGCATCATTCGCTCCTTCTCAGCGCATTATACAAAAACGGCTGACAGGCACTTTTTTGCCCGTCAGCCGAATGTTTCACGTGGAACAATTTCATTTTCCGGATGGTTCATCGAGTTCCGGGTCATGCAGCAAGTCCGGCTTCATCACTTCATCGCCCGCCGACTCTTCCTGAACATGCCCCTCCCCGTCGCTGTCCATCCACACGCGGTAACTCCGTTTTTCTCGGCAGCCGTCGAGGTCGCTTTCGTCCGTGCAGGTGATGAATGTCTGCACGCCCTCGATTTCGCGCAGCAGCCGCGTGCGCCGCGTCATGTCGAGTTCGCTCATCACGTCGTCGAGCAGCAGAATCGGCGTCTCCCCTGTCTCTGCGCGGAACGTTTCCAGTTGTGCCAGCTTAATCGCTAACGCTGCCGTGCGGATTTGCCCCTGCGACGCGAACACTTTCATGCTTCGCCCCATCAGCGACAGCCCGATGTCCTCACGGTGAATACCGCAGCCCGCACCGCCGACGCGAATATCCTCCTGCCTGCTTTTTTTCAGTTCCGCCCGAATCGCCGGCACGGGATTGCTCGTTTCCGGCACGCACGGCTGATAGGTCATTCTGAACATTTCGTTCGGCCGTCCGCTGATTCGCTCATACTTCTCCGCCGCGATTTTCGCCAGCTGCTTCACTAATTTATCCCGCAAAGGCATGATGATGCCGCATGGTATCGCCATTGCTTCTTCAAACGTATCCAGCAGCACCGGATCAGGCGTTATTCCGCGCTTTGCCTCGCGAAGCAGCGCTGTCCGCTGCTCCAGCGCCTTTTGATACTGTTGAAGCGCGCTGAAATACGCTGTTGACAGCTGAGAAAGCATCATATCAAGCATTCTGCGGCGGATTGCAGGCCCTTCTTTGACCAGCATCAAGTCTTCCGGCGAGAAAATCACGCACTGAACGTGCCCCATCAGCGCTGAAATGCGTTCTGCGCGCTTGCAGTCAATAAAAACCGTCTTTTTCCGCGCTTCTGATGGCGTTAATTTTACCGCAATTTCTGTTTTTCCGCTTTTTTTGCGCAGCGTCACGCCAGATGCCGCCATCATTGCGCCTTTCCGCACCACTTCGCGGTCTAATCCTGTGCGGTGTGAGCGTCCAAGGGCGCAATAATGAACGGCTTCCAGCAGGTTTGTTTTGCCGGAGCCGTTTTGTCCGAGGAGAATATTCACGCCCGGATGAGGGGTCAATATTAGCGAATGGTAGTTGCGGAAGTCCCGCAGCCGAATGGTTTCTATCTGCATTTTTCGTTATGAATCCATATCGGATTGGTCGCGAAATGGGCGCACAGCTTTTCCCCGTGCGCCCGGTTTTCTTCCAGTTTTATCCTCTCGTTAGGTGAACACGCGCACCGGCAAAATCAGGTAGAGGTAATCCTCCCCTTCCTGCGGCGCAATCACACACGGGCTGACATTGCTGTTGAAGCGCATGCACAGTTTTTCATCCGTGATGTTGCGAATCACGTCGGTGATGTACTTCGCATTGAAGGCGATTTCAATCGGGTCACCCGTCAGTTCCGTCTCCAGCTCTTCCAGCACGTCGCCCAGTTCCGCGTTCGACGAGATGGCAAGCGTATCGCCCGAAAAAGACATGCGAATCAGGTTATTCTTGCCTTCCCGCGCCATCAAGCTCGCGCGGTCAATGGCGTTCTGCACGCCCACGCGATCCGCCAGCGCCGTCGTGCGGAAGGAAGCAGGCAAAATTTTCCGATAGTCGATGTACTCGCCCGTCAGCAGCACCGTTGAAAGCGTCGTCGTCCCGAACGATGCCGTCATGCGCGACTGGTCAAACACCAGCGTGCAGTATTCATCCGTATCGCCGAGCACCTTGCTCATTTCGTTCAGCACGCGCCCCGGAATGACTACACGCACATTTTCTTTTCCGCCGGGCAGCTCAAAGGGCATAACCGCCTTCTGAATCGCCAGCCGGAAGCCGTCCAGCGCTACCAGGCGCGCTTCGGTTGGTTCAACCTCCAGCAGACAGCCTGTTAAAATCTGGCGGTTATCTTCCGTTGCAATCGCGAACACAACACGGGAAATCATTTCCTTCAATTTATCCTGCGGAATGCGGACGGTCGTGCCCTCCGACACACGCGCCATCTCCGGATAATCAGTCGGATTCATGCCCGCCAGATTCGACTTCGAGGACAAGCAGCGAATCGATGCCGCATGATTTTCGCCCACGCGGATGGTCACTTCCCCGCCGGGCAGTTTGCGGCTCAGTTCCGTAAACAGGCGGCCCGGCAGAACGGCAGTGCCTTCTTCCTTCACGTCCGCCAGAATCGACATTTCAATAGAAAGGTTGCCGTCAGAGCAGGTCAGTTTCACATGCTCGCCCACGGCGGAAAGGTGCACGCCCTCTAAAATCTGTTTTGTCGGACGAGCCGACAGGGCGCGGGTAACGGTATTCAAGCCGTCCAGCAGCAGCTGAACATTGGTAGTAAATTGCATGGCGCGAAGCCCTCCCATGAGAGAATGCAGGGAATTATATTTCCGCAGTCGTAGTAGGGGATGTGGATGCTGTGGATAACCCCTTTCCTGCTTGATTTTGCAAGGGTTTGTCCACAAGGATAACGCTGTGGATATCCATCCTGCTTCTCCACAGCGCTGTGGACACGGCGGTTGCGTTCCAATCAGGGAATCCCCTCTGCCTCTGTATATTCGAGTTCCTGAAGGGGGATTCCTGCCTGTTTTCCAAGAAAATCTCGATTTTTTTCGCAATGAAGTTGCAAGAAATCCTGCAAAACGCGGTATTTCCGGCTTATCCACCGTATCCACAGGCTGCACATTCCACCGTTTGTGGATATTTCCAGCGGGTGATTACGGGAACTTTCGGCAAAACCTGCGGAGATTCCACAGCTTTTCCACAAGTTTGGCTGTGGATAATTTCCCTGCCCTCTCTGCCCCTGAAAATGGCGAATAACCCGCTGGTTAATCACTTTTTTCGGACACCTGCGAAAGGAAAAACGCCATGTAACCTTTTCGCAGGCACATGAAAGAGCTGCAGAATTCCCCTGCAAAATTTTGAAGGCTACATGGCAAGCAGGTTGCAAATTTTCCGCGCGCGTGATAAAATTAGAATGGAAAAACGTCTGCGGACGAAATGGAGGAAAAGAAACAATGAAAATTGCGCTGATTAACGAGAACAGCCAGGCCGCCAAAAACGCGATGATTGAAAGCGTGCTGCGCAAGGTGGTTGAACCGATGGGCCATGAAGTGGTGAACTACGGCATGTACACAGCGGAGGACGAATGCCAGCTGACGTATGTGAAGGCGGGGCTTTTGGCGTCGCTGCTTTTGGAAACGGGTGCGGCGGATTATGTCGTAACAGGCTGCGGAACGGGCGAAGGCGCGATGCTGGCGTGCAACTCGTTCCCCGGCGTGCTGTGCGGGCATGTGGTGGATCCGTCGGACGGCTACATGTTTGCGCAGATCAACGACGGCAACTGTGTGGCGCTGCCGTTCGCCAAAGACTTCGGCTGGGGTGCGGAGCTGAAATTGGAGATGATTTTCCAGCAGCTGTTTGGTTTCGGGCATGGCAATGGCTATCCGAAGGAGCGTGTTGTGCCGGAGCAGCGGAATAAGAAGATTCTGGACGGTGTGAAGAAGGTAACGTATCGTCCGCTGCTGGATATTTTGAAGGACTTGAATCAGAATTTTGTGAAGGAAACGATTTCTGGAAAGCATTTCGCAGAATACTTCTATCGCGACAGCAAGGACGAAGCGATTAAAGCGTACTTGAAGGAACTGCACTAATACGATTGCTGCATATATCTGCGAATCTGCTTTACAGTATACAAGGATAAGCCCCCTACGACCGCGTCATGGCAAGGAGGAATTATGAACATGAAGACAAAACATCACCCGCTTCGAACGATTCTGCTGTCCCTGCTGATTCTTTTGCTGCTGGTCCTTGTCGTTTTTGTCGGCTTTTACTTTACCCGCTTGCAGACGATTCAGAGCATTGAGCAAATAACAGACTATGATGATGGTTACAACCTATACCGCATGAATGTGCAGTACGATTATAGTCTGGATCGTGTAATTGCATATGGCATTACGGATAATCAGATGATGCTGGATGCGATTTTGAAGGAGGCATTGCCGCTTCTGCCCGTCAGCATGAAGGTGCCGAATTACGGCTGTACGGCGTTTACGCTGACGGATACGGATGGCAGCGTGCATATGGGGCGCAACTATGATTTCAAGCGAGATACGTCCGCGATGCTGGTATACTGTGCGCCAAAGGATGGCTATCGGTCTGTCGCCTTTGCTGCGCTGGATAATGTGGGCGCGAATATACCGGATGAAAGCCTGAAAAAGAAGTTAGCAACCCTTACTGCGCCGTTTATCTGTCTGGATGGCATGAATGAAAAGGGTGTTTCGATTGCGGTGCTGACGCTGGACAGTGAGCCGGTTCATCAGAATACAGGAAAGCCGATGATTGCGACCACGCTGGCGATTCGTCTTGTGCTGGATCGTGCAGCAACGACAGAAGAGGCTGTGCAGCTGCTCAGCAGCTATGATATGTTTGCTTCGTCGGGGCGCGATTATCATTTCTACATTACAGACGCCAGCGGCGATGGGCGTGTCGTGGAATACGACTGCGAGAAGGAGACTCGTCCGCTTGTTGCAACGCCAATGGAAGCCATCACGAATTTCTACGGTCTGTACCGAGACAAAGTGCTTCCGAACCAGCGTAATGGCATTTACGGTCATGGCAGGGAACGCTATGATGCGGTTATGAAAGTGCTGGAAGAACAGGCGGAAGGGTATACCAATGACACCGTATGGGATGCGCTGAAAGCATCGTCGCAAGAACCGAACCCCGTGGACATCACGAGCAATACCCAGTGGTCGATTGCGTATAACAATACTGGCTTGACGGCAAAAATCGTGATTCGCCGCCATTGGGACGAAATGATTTCGTATTCCCTGTCGCAGAATGATGTGACGCGATAAGCAATGATTTGGAGGAATCTGCCCTATGACAGAAGCATCTTCCCTGACGCCGCGCTTCCCGGTTTTCCTGCACGGCGGCGACTATAACCCTGACCAGTGGCTGGATCATCCGGAGATTCTGGAACAGGACATCGAGCTGATGCATAAGGCACATGTGAACTGTGTGTCGATTGCGATTTTCGCGTGGGCGCGGCTGGAGCCGGAGGACGGCGTGTACGACTTCGCGTGGCTGGACGAAGTCATCGACCGGCTGTGGCGCGGCGGCATCCACATCATTCTGGCAACGCCGTCGGGCGCGCGTCCGGCGTGGATGGCGCAGAAGTACCCCGAAGTCCTGCGTGTGAATCAGCACTACGAGCGCTACCATTTTGGCGGACGGCACAATCACTGCCTGACCAGCCCGGTTTACCGCCGCAAGGTACGGGAGATGGACACGGCGCTGGCGCAGCGGTATGCGCATCATCCGGCAGTCATCCTCTGGCACCTGTCCAACGAGTTTTCCGGCGACTGCTACTGCCCGCTGTGTCAGGAAAAATTCCGCCAGTGGCTGAAAAAGCGCTACGGAACGCTGGAAAACCTCAATCAGGCGTGGTGGACGTCGTTCTGGAGCCACCGCTACACCGACTGGTCGCAGGTGGAAGCGCCCGGTGAAATGGCGGAAACCAGCACCAACGGCATGTTCATCGACTGGCGGCGCTTCTCTACCCATCAGTGCAAGACGTTCATGATGGCGGAGCGCGACGCGGTTCAGGCGGTGGATTCTTCGCTGAAGTGCACGGCGAACCTGATGGAGCGTTTCTGGGATTACGACTATTTCTCCCTTGCGGAGGGCATGGACGTTGTCTCGTGGGACAGCTATCCCGCTTGGCATTCAGGGGATGATGTGGCGAAAGCAGCGGAGTTTGCCATGAACCACGACATCATGCGTTCGCTGAAAAATCAGCCGTTCCTGCTCATGGAATCGACGCCCTCGCAGGTCAACTGGAAGCCCGTCAACAAGCTCAAACGCCCCGGAATGCACCTCTTGTCCTCCTTGCAGGCAGTGGCGCATGGCAGCCAAAGCGTCTGCTACTTCCAGTGGCGCAAGGGGCGTGGCGCGGCGGAGCAGTTCCACGGCGCGGTCGTTGACCACGATGGGCGCGGCGATACCCGCGTTTTCCGCGATGTGACGCAGGTCGGTCAGGCGCTGGAGACGCTGCAGCCCCTGTACAGCAAGCCAAACGCCCCCGCGAAGGCGTGTATCCTCTTTGACTGGAGCAACTGGTGGGCGATTGACTACGCGCAGACGGGGCAGAAGGGCAACATGCGCTACTTTGACAGCGTGAACATGCACTATCGCGCGCTGTGGGAGCAGGGCATTGCGGTGGATTTCCGCGATATGCGCCCCTGCACTGATTTGAGCCAGTACCGGCTGGTCGTTGCGCCGATGCTCTTCCTGATGAAGGAGGGCTTCTCCCAAAAGCTGCGTGCGTTCGTCGAAAACGGCGGCACGCTGCTGATGACGTATTTCTCCGGCGTGGTGGATTACAGCGGGCTGGCGTATCTGGGCGGCGCGCCGCATGACCTGACGGATGTGCTGGGCGTGCGCGCGACGGAACTGGACGCGCTCTACCCGCAGGATGCGCAGCACATGGTTTTCCCGGATGGGCGGCGCTATGCGGTGCATGAGCTGTGCGAACTGCCGGAAAAGCACGATGCGCAGGTGCTGGCGGAGTACGGCGAGGACTTTTATGTGGGACTTCCCTGCCTGACGAAGCACGCCTTCGGCGCGGGGCAGGCGTACTATCTGGCGGCAAAGCCGGAGCAGGACGGTCTGGATGCGATTTACACCGCGATTGCGGCGGAGCTTTCGCTGCCCAAGGCGATGCAGGAGAAGCTGCCGACCGGGGTGATTGCGACGGAGCGCGGCGGCGCGGCGTTTGTGCAGAATTATTCGGGCAAAACGCAGCAGGTCACGCTGGATGGCAGCTATGAGGAGATGCTGACGGGCAAGGTGCTGTCTGGCACGCAGGAGATGCCGGTGAATGGTATTTGGGTGCTGAAAAAGCAAGCCTGATGTAGTCTTGACGCAGGAATTTCGCCTCTGCGGAGGCGACCAAAGGGCATGAAAACAGACGAAGTCTGCGATCGCCCTTTGGAAACCTTCGGTTCGCTGGATAAACACGCGGGCACAGCCTGAAAGTGTTATCAACTGAATCGCGCGAAAGGGTCAAGGGAGGAACTCCCTTGCAGGGTGCAGGGACAGCGTCCCTGCTGGGGTCAAGGGGCAACGCCCCTTGGGTCTCCCTACATTCCCCCTCCACACAATCGTCACAATTGCAACGGCGATGCAAGGAAAGTGTGAATTTGCTGTAACAAGTGGGGCGAAAAGGTTGCGCGCGGGGAAAAAGCGTGCCATAATAGAGAACGAGAAAGCCCGATGAAACGGGTGTGAAAGGAAGTTCAAGCTCATGAAATCTCCTAAGCGTTTGATGGCGCTCGCTCTTGCGGCGACGCTGATGTGCCTGCCGGGTGCGTCTCTGGCAGAGGATGCCGCGGCAACGGATGCGCCGGCGGCAATCGAAGAAACGACGACGACGGTGGCGGAAGACCCGAATGAGGTGCTGGCGACGGTCAACGGCGTGGAAATCACCCGTGCGCGTTTCAACACCTTCTATCAGTCCATGCTGTCCTACTATGGGCAGTATTACGACACGACGAACGAGAGCCTGCAGGCGGCCATCCGCCAGAGCGCACTGACCGTTGCGGTGCAGTATGCTGTGATGGATCAGAAGCTGGTGGAGCTGGGGCTGTCGCTGACGGACGAAGAAATCGCCGCCGTGGAAGCGGAAGCGCAGACCAACTGGGATGCTGCCGTGCAGAATGGCATGGAGTACATGGGCATCACCGATGATTCCACCGACGAAGAGCGCGCCAGCGCCATGGTGGAGGTTCTCTCCTCGCTGGAAGCGGAAGGCTTCACCGAGGAATCTTACAAGGCGAGCTGCGTGGAAGAAGCGGGTTACAATAAGCTGATGGACGATATCGTCAAGGACGTGACCGTCTCCGACGAGGATGTTCAGGCGGAGTTTGACTCGCTGGTGGAAGCCGACAAGGAAAAGTACGAGGGTCATGTCGATCAGTATGAGAATGACCAGTACATGAACCGCATGTACGCCGCCTATGGCTACACGGACTACATCACGCCCCAGTACTATGTGCCCAGCGGCTACCGCGGCGTCAGCCATATCCTGCTGGACGTGGATGATACCCTGATGGAAACGTACACGAACCTGCTGGCAACCTACGAAGAGCAGCAGGATCAGATTGAAGCGGGCGAAGAAGTGACCGAAGAGCTGGTGACGCTGGAGCAGGTGGAAGCGGCGAAGCAGGCGATTATCGACTCCGTGCAGCCGACGATTGACGAAATCAACCAGAAGCTGGCGGATGGCGTGTCCTTTGACGAGCTGATTCAGGAATACGGCACGGATCCGGGAATGCAGGATGCAGCGACCCGCGCAGAAGGCTACTCCGTGCATATGGACTCCACCAACTGGGATGCGGCGTTCACCGCGGGCGCGTTCACGATGGAGAAGATTGGTGACATCAGCGAGCCGGTTGTCGGCAGCTATGGCGTGCATATCCTCCAGTATGTCCGTGACGTGCCTTCCGGCGCAGTGGAGCTGGATACTGACCTGAAGGAATCCCTGCGCGCGGAGCTGCTGTCCTCCAAGCAGCAGGAAACCTTCAACGCCGCCATCACGAAGTGGATGGACGAAGCCAACATCGTCTACACCGACGCTGGCCTTGACATCATGCCTACGACGGTGGACAACGCGGAGTAACTCCAAGGGGCGTTGCCCCTTGACCCCCCACAAGGGAGTTCCTCCCTTGACCCTTTTGCGCGATTGAGTTGGTGACGCTATCATACTTCTTCCGCGTGTTTATTGGGGGAAACGAGGTGTGCTATGAAGAAAGGGCTGGCGCTCGTGACGGGCGTGATGCTGATGTTCTCCTGCGCAGCAGCGGAAAACGAATTGCAAGCCGTGGTGTCTCCGGCAAACCAAACCATCGTCGCGCTGGCTTCTAAGACCTACGATGATGCGCAACTGCTGGAAATCTCCCAGTTTGACGGCTCGATGAACGAACTTAACGCGCAATATCCTGCCGAATGCGTCCGGGAAGAGAACGGGCTTTACCGCGTCTCCTACCTCGGAAGTGAAAGCGTTGCAGCTCTGCTGTTTGACGGCGCAGGCAATCGTCTGCTGGGCAGGGTATACAGCGCACAGCTGCAAAAGGCGGATTTCGACGCCATCAGCGCCGGGCAGTCGCTGGATGACGTGCTGCGCCTTGACCCGAACGGCGAATATCTCTTCCTCTTCGCAGGCAGAAATGACTTGCCGCGTGTATCTACCCATTACACCAAGGACGGATACATCATTTCGGTGGAATATGATACGTCCAACACCATCATCAGCATTCGGGAATCGCTGATTTGAATCAGCCAAAAACAAAAATTCGGCGCTCCGACAGGATTCATCCTCCTGTCAGAGCGCCGTTTTTTATACTATTTCCTGCATTCACCTGCACCATCTGCTCGCGCATTTTGGTGCATTTTCATTTGGAAATAGTATTCCTTATTCCACCCATTTCTGATACTGTCCCGACAGCATCAGCAGCGAGAAGAAGTACAGGCAGTTGTCGTAGTACCGCCGCTTCCCTGTCCGCATCGGCAGTTCCCAGAACCGCTTCAGCCACATGTCCGCCGTTTCGCTGTCACTGGCGATGCTCCCCGCCGCGTTCACCGCCGTAATCGCCACCGGGTGCATCGCGGGTTCGTCCCAGCGCGTGCCGTCCAAATCATATGCGCGGTAGTTCTCTCCCGGCAGCTCCTTCGCAAAGAAGTCCTGCACATGCGTCGCAATGTCGCACAGCGCCTGCGTCCGCCCATTCCAGAGCGTATCCAGCGCAATGTTCATGATGACGCGGTACGCATCCGAATAGTAAGCGTAATTCTTCCCGAACATCAGCACTGGCGTGCCGTCATATGCCGCATATTCCGGGCTCAGCCCCGTCACCGGGTGCGCACACAGCGTGATATACCGCCGGGATGCCGCTTCCGCCTCTGCCCAGAAGGCATGGTCACGCTCGTCGCTGAATTTCGCGAACAGGTGATAGAAGTGCGGCAGATGATACGACGGGTCGCTGATTTCCATCCCCGGCACGAACTTGATATAGTGATTTTCCGGATTCCACATCGGCTGACCGCCCTCGACCATCTCCGCCTGATGCACGCAGTGGCGCAGAATATCCTGCGCCCAGTGCCGATATGCGAAAATCCCCTCGCCGTCGCCCCAGCGTGCCGAAGCCATCAGCAGCGCCATCGCGAAATACTCTTCTCCATCCGGCGCAGGGCCTTCCGCGTTGTGCTTGCCGTCCAGCTGCACCGACCATGCGAAGTATCCCTGATGCACGCCAGACGATAAGTGCATGTAGCGCATAGAGAACGTCCATAGCTTGTCAAAGAGATCTTTGCGGTTCATTTGGACGCACATCATCATGCCGTAGCTCATGCCCTCGGTGCGCGCGTCGTTGTTGCCGGTGTCGACCATGCAGGCGGCATCGGGGTCAGTGGGGTGCTGGTGGTAAAAGTTGTTTTCGGGGGAGAAGAAAATGGTGGAGAAACAGTCGGAGAGACGGGAGAACGGCGGCATCGGAAATGCCGATGCGGGCGAATTGGTTGGGGTAAGTGGACATAGAAAAAGCTCCTTTCAGGTAAAAAATTAAGGTAACACCGCACAAATGAGGTGGTCGGCTGGCGAATGGATTTTTTCGTCAGATGCAAATGCAAATTCCGAAGGTTTACTGGCGGTAAATCGAGGAATTTGCATGCCGCAGATGGCGGAAAAGGCATCGCCAGACGCGCCGCCGAATTGTGCGGTGGTGCCTTAACAATTAGCAATGAGCTATTAGGAATGAAGGGCAGTATGCAGCGAACAGAAGAGTTCAATGCAGTTCCTTCAGCGGAATTGGTTCTGCCGGAACGCCGCCGAAGTTCCCCAGCGGGAGACAGAGCCAAATCACATCGTGCCACGCATGGTGCTTGTAGCCGGTCTTTTCCCAGATGCCGATGTCGCGGAAGCCCAGCGAATGATGCAGCCCGATGCTGCGGTCGTTTGGCAGCGTAATGCAGGAGTAGGCGTTCATGTAGCCCTGCCGCGTCAGCAGCTGGATGCACTCGGTCATCAGCGCCTTGCCTATGCCGTGTCCCTCAAAGCCGGGGCGCAGGTAGACCGTCAGCTCCACATCCCAGCGGAAAGCTCCGCGAGAACGCAATTCATGGGCAAAAATAAAGCCGGATAACTGACCATCATCTGTTTCTGCGACCAGAAAGGGATATTTTTCCGCTACAATCATATTGGCGTAGATTTGGGGCGTGGAATGCTCCAGCGCAAATGTGATGCAAGTGTTGTCCACATAGTAATTGTAAATGTCCGCAATCAGCGGCGCATCGGTAACTTTTGCGGATCGAAGCATGAAATTCGCTCCTTTCCGATGTTTTTGCCATATGATAGCACGGAAAGAGGAAAAGTGCAAGCTGCCAAAAGCAGAAATCTCGTTATTTTCCGAAATAGCTTGCAGGAAAGTGCTCAAAAGTGTCGAATGTTCTTGTATAAGTATGATTTTTGGAGGGCAATGCGGCGATGACGCTGAATGATACGATTCGTGCGCTTCGGCGGGAACGGGGCATGACGCAGGAACAGCTGGCGGAAGCCATGAATGTATCTGCCGCCGCCGTGTCGAAGTGGGAGAACGGGCAGAGCGTGCCGGATATTCTGGTACTCACCGCGCTGGCGGATTTCTTCGAGGTGTCGCTGGATGCGCTTGTGGGTTACACCGTTCAGGCGCACCGCCGGGGCGACATGGTCGCGCGAATCCGCCAGCTGGTTGTGCAGAAGAAGCACACCGAAGCGACGCGCGCGGCACGAGAAGCGCTCCGCCGCTATCCCAACAGCTTCGATGTCGTCTATGAAGCGACGCAGGCGTATGGTTATTCCGGCATGGAGCAGAACCGCCCGGAGGATTTGCGCAAGGCGCTTTCGCTTGCTGAACGCGCGATGGTGCTGATTAATCAGGATCAGGAGCGGGAGAAACATATCCGCCCCGAATCCATCTGGTCGCTCATGGGCAATTATCATGCGCACCTGAATGAGTATGACGAGGCGATTCGCTGCTATGAAAACGGCAATGTCGCGGAAGTGAACGACATTGCTATTGCCAACAGCCAGACGGAACTGGGCTGCTATGACCATGCGCTGCCGAAGCTCTCGCGCGGGCTTGTCGTCAGCGTGATTCGCCTGTTCAATGCCGCGACGGGCGCTATGAACTGCCTGATAGCTTCCGGTCGGCAGCAGGACGCGATTGCGCTGGCATCGTGGCTCTGCCGCGCGCTCGATGGCATGGAAAGCGCGTCGGGCAGTTATATTTGGAAGATGAAAACAATTCTGTACACCAATTCCGCACGGGCCATGGTGCGCATGGGGCGCATGAACGACGCGGAATTGCAGCTGCGGCAGGCGATTCACTGCGCTCGCCGCTTCGATGCCGCACCGAGCTACAGCGTGAACGGCTTCCGCTTCTACTGGGGCGAGGAAAAGTCGATTCTGGACATTACAGGCGAAACGGCAATGAGCGCGATTGAACGGTGCATTGACCGCAATGATGATGCCCGCGCGGAACTGCGGGAAATCTTTGCGCGCTTACAGGCATAATTTGAATTGCACTTTTGATGCAGAGGGTTTTGCCTCTGTGGAGGCGCGGAGAGGACACCCTGTTCATCCCGCGCCTCCACTTCGGAACTCGCAATGCTTGGGGGAAAATTCAAATAAAATTTCCTGCCGGATGAAAGGAGAATGTTCATGCTGCACGCGAATCCGCTGCTGCGGGATATCAGCTGCGACAAGAAATTCATTACCGTTGGTGAAATCATGCTCCGCCTGACGCCGCCGAACTACGAGAAGCTCCGCATGGCGAACAACTTTGAGGCATCCTACGGTGGTTCGGAGGCAAACATTGCGCTGGCGCTGGCGAATTTGGGCATCGACAGCACGTTCTTCTCGGTTGTGCCGAATAACTCGCTGGGCAAGTCGGCAGTGCGTTTGCTGCGCTCCAACGATGTGCACTGCACGCCGATGATTCTCTCCACGCCGGAGGAAACGCCGTCGCACCGGCTGGGCACATACTATCTGGAGACGGGCTATGGCGTTCGGCCGAGCAAGGTGATTTACGACCGCAAGCATTCCGCTATGGCGGAATATGACTTTTCGGATGTGGACTTGTCTGCGCTGCTGGATGGCTTTGACTGGCTGCACCTGTCCGGCATCACGCCGGCGCTGGGCGAGAACTGCGCACAGCTGACGCTTGATTTGCTGCGCGTGGCGAAAGAAAAGAACATGACCGTCTCCTTTGACGGGAATTTCCGCTCGGCGCTGTGGACGTGGGAACAGGCGCGTGATTTCTGCACGCAGTGCCTGCCGTATGTGGACATTCTGTTGGGGATTGAGCCGTATCACCTCTGGAAGGATGAAAGCGATCACAGCAAGGGCGACTGGAAGGACGGCGTACCGCTTCAGCCCTCTTACGAGGAGCAGGACGATGTGTTCCAGCACTTTGTGGAGCGTTACCCGAACTTGAAGTGCATTGCGCGGCATGTCCGCTATGCGCATTCCGGCTCGGAGAACAGCTTGAAGGCGTTCATGTGGTATGATGGGCATACGTTTGAGTCGAAGCTGTTCACCTTCACGATTCTTGACCGTGTCGGCGGCGGCGACGCGTTTGCGTCCGGTCTGATTTACGCCATGCTGCACGATTACAAGCCGATGGATATGCTGAATTTCGCCGTTGCGTCCAGCGTCATCAAGCACACCATCCACGGCGACGCGAACATCACTGACGACGTGAAGTCCATCCGCAATCTGGCGGACATGAATTACGACATCAGAAGGTGACGCAAGGGGCTTCGCCCTTTGACCCCACCAGAGGCTCTGCCTCTGGACTCCGGCAGGGGGACTTCGTCCCGTTTCATTTGCCCTGCACCCGCGAAGGGGCTTCGCCCCTCTCGACACCCATCTCGCGATTGAGTTGGTCTCACTTTCATGCTTCTTCCGCGTGTTTATCCGGGAGCGGAAACGCAGCAGTTGCAACCTACAAAAAAATCAGCAAAAAAGGCAGGAATCACACCATGCAGGAACTTCAGCAGCGCATTCTTCAAGACGGTGACATCCTCCCCGGCGGCGTTGTCCGCGTCGAGCGCTTCCTCAACCACCGCGTTGATACCGCCCTCGCACGCCATATTGGGCAGGCGTTCGCGGACGCTTTCCGCAATGACCAGATTGACTGCATCCTCACCGTCGAAGCCAGCGGCATCATCTTTGCCATGACCACTGCGCTGGCGATGGGCGACCTGCCCGTCATCATCGCCAAAAAGGGACAGCGCCGCAACCTTGGCGACGATGTGTATACCGCTGATGTGTTCTCCTTCACCCACCAGACGACCAGTACCATCCACGTCGGCAAGCGTTGTCTGGAAAAGGGACAGCGTGTGCTGCTGATTGATGATTTCCTTGCTAACGGCGAAGCGCTCAAAGGCTTGATGGACATTTGCCGTCAGGCGGAGTGCCACCCCGTCGGTGCGGGTATCTGCATTGAGAAGTGCCTTCCAGCCCGGCGGCGAAACACTGCGTGGGATGGGCTTGAAGGTGGTTTCGCTGGCAGCAGTGGAAAAGACGGAAAAAGGCGAAATCCGCTTCCTCAGCGAGGAGTAACGCAGCAAACGCTGCCAAACGTCCGCAAAGGGCATCAGGAGCGTTTGCAGACACAGAATCAAGGAAATAGCCCTCCACAGCATCAGCGCCTGTGGAGGGCGTTTCTGTGTGCTTATCACTATTCCGCTTCTTCGGATAAACACGCGGGCATAGCCTGATAGCGTCACCAACTCAATCGCGCGAAAGGGTCAAGGGAGAAACTCCCTTGCAGGGTGCAGGGACAGCGTCCCTGCCGGGGTTAAGGGACAGCGCCCCTTGGGTTCCCAAATAAACACGCGGAAGTTGTATGAAGAAGTCACCAATTCAATCGCGCGAAAGGGTCAAGGGAGGAACTCCCTTGCAGGGGTGCAGGGACAGCGGCCCTGCCGGGGTCAAGGGGCAGCGCCCCTTGGGTCCCCCAATAAACACGCGGAAGCAGTATGCAGAAGTCACCAACTCAATCGCGCGAAAGGGTCAAGGGAGGAACTCCCTTGCAGGGTGCAGGGACAGCGTCCCTGCCCTGGGGGTCAAGGGGCAGCGCCCCTTGGTTCCCCCAATAAACACGCGGAAGTAGTATGCAGAAGTCACCAACTCAATCGCGCGAAAGGGTCAAGGGAGAAACTCCCTTGCGGGGTCAAGGGGCAGCGCCCCTTGGGTCTCCCCTACTCCCTTTCGATTTCGTCCCGTAATAAAGCGACGGCTTTCTTTTCGACACGGGAGACGTAGCTTCGGGAAATGCCTAAGCGGCGCGCAATTTCGTGCTGGGGATGCTGACGGCCGTCGGTCAGCCCGTAGCGCAATTCCAAAACGAAACGCTCACGCGCGGGGAGACGGTGCAGTACCTGCTGTACTTTTCCCGCTGTCACGCGGCGGATGACCGTGTTTTCCAACTCGTCCGCGTCCGTGCCGAGAATGTCCTGATAGGTGATGTCGTTGCCTTCGCCATCGCTGCCTACCGGGTCGGAAAGCGACACGTCCCCGCGCCGCTTCCGGCTTGTGCGCAGCGTCATCAGGATTTCGTTCTCGATGCACCGTGCCGCGTACGTCCCCAGCGGCGTTCCCGATGCGGATTTGAAGCTGTCCACCGCCTTAATCAGCCCAATCACGCCGATGGAAATCAGGTCGTCCGCGCCGTAGCCGGGAATCTGGTACTTCCGCGCAATGTGGCTCACCAAACGCAGGTTGTGCGTAATCAGCTCCTGCCGCGCGTTGTGGTCGCCCGCGTCTAACTTTCCAATCAGCTCGGCTTCCTCCGCCCGATTCAGCGCCGGCGGAAACTCCGATCGCCCGGTGATGTATCCCAGAAAAAACAGGCATTGCTGCATCAGCAGCGCAAGCAGCTCCAGCATATGCATCCCTCCGCGAAAAGCGTATGCGCCGCGCCGGAAAAGTATCACCCGTGCATTGACAAGCGCCCTCTTTCGCGGCTATAATGGAAGAAAGCTGGACAAATCAGGAAAGGCGGAAACAACGATGAAGCAGATGGGAAAATGGCTCGTGACGGCAGTGCTGGCGCTGCTGATGATGATTCCGGCGGTGCTGGCGGAGGAAACGGCGTCCTTCATGACGCTGACCGTTCCCACGACGGCGCAGGAGATTGATTTGGGGCAGAATGTCGTGACGGATTACGACGCGCTGTGCCGCTTTCTGGATGAACTGCCGGACGTGCGCAAGGTAGATATGTTCGCCACAAAAATCAGCCGCAAGGATATTGAAATGCTGGCGGCACGCTATCCGCAGGTGAAGTTCGGCTGGACGATGCGCGTGGGCGACCACCTCGTCCGCACCGATGCCACCGCGTTTTCCACGCTCCATAACAACCAGAGCGCAACGCACACCAGTGCGGAGCTTTCGGTACTCAAATACTGCACGGAGATGCTCGCACTCGACATCGGGCATAATCAGGCGACGGACATTTCCTTCCTCGCGGAAATGCCCCAACTGCGCGTGCTGATTATCGCCTGCAATAAGGTGGAGGATATCTCCCCCTTGGCGAACCTGACGAATCTGGAGTATCTGGAGGTTTTCAAGAACAAGATTCGCGATATTTCTCCCCTTTCCGGGCTGACGAATCTGATTGACCTCAATATCTGCTTCAACTACGTCAAGGACTGGACACCGCTGGAAAACTTGACGCAGCTGGAGCGCCTGTGGGTTTACAACTCCAATAACTACATGGAGAATGACCCGATTCCCAAGGAAGTTGTGCGCTCGCTAAAGGAACATCTGCCCAATACTTATGTTGATTCCAAGTCGTACTCCACCAGCGGTGGCTGGCGTGAGCATGACCGCTATCAGATTGTCTACAAGATGTTCAAGAGCGGCGAATACATCCCGTTTGCGCAAAGTCCCGCGACACTTGCGCCGGGTGAAACGCCTGCCCCGACGGGTGTGCCGACGCCGACACCTGTGCCGACTGCCACGCCGGAACCTACCGCCACCCCCGCCCCGACGGTTCGCTATGCCAACATGACGTTCGACCGCGACGCGGAAGCGATTGATCTGGGCAAAACCGCCGTGTCGGACTTCAAGAAGCTGACGGCGTTTCTGGACGAGCTGCCGAACCTGAAAAAGTGCGATATGTACGGCACGAAGATGAAGCACGCAGACATGGAAATGCTCTCGGAACGCTATCCGCAGGTGGAGTTCGGCTGGACGATGTACGTTGGCGACCACCTCGTCCGCACGGATGTGACGGCGTTCTCCACCCAGCATACCTATCAGAGCAAGTTCCACACCAGTAAGACGTTCTCGGTACTCAAATACTGCCACAATCTGGTCGCGCTGGACATTGGACACAACGAGGTCAGCGATCTGTCCTTCTTGGAGGATTTGCCGCAATTGAAGGTGCTGATTCTCGCGGCGAACAATATCACGGATATTACCCCGCTGGCAAAGCTGGAAAATCTGGAATATCTCGAACTGTTCCTCAACCACATTTCCGACTTGACCCCGCTGGAGGGGCTGACGCACCTGCGCGATCTCAACCTGTGCTATAACAGCATCACGGACTGGTCGCCGCTGGAGAATATGCCGTGGCTGGAGCGACTGTGGCTGAATTACAGCGGCAAGTACGCGCGGATTGACCCCGTTCCGGCGGAGGTTATCGCCCAACTCAAGGAAAAGCTGCCGAACACAGAAATCAATACAACCGCTGCGCATTCCACGGCGGATGGCTGGCGTTCCCATGCGCGCTCGACGCTGGTGGGCGATATGTTCCGCAAGGGTATCTATGTCCCGTTCGAGGATTGAGATGAACCCTTGCGCCGCGGGCGAAAATATGGTATGATAGCCGTTGGAAATCGAAGCATAGCGTATAAGGAGTTATGAGCTTTATGGATATGAAAACGAAACTCGCCGGACTGATGGCGCAGTGCTTGACCGACACATGGCAGGACGCGCAGGGTCTGCCGACGGCGGAGGAAATCCGCGGTCTGCTTGCCGTGCCGCCTGACCCGAAAATGGGCGACTACGCGCTGCCGGTGTTCCGTCTGGCGAAAGCACTGCGGATGGCACCGCCGAAAATCGCCACGACCGTGGTCGAAAAGTGGTCGCATGAGGACGTTGCGCGTGCAGAAGCCGTCAACGGCTATGTGAACTTCTTCCTCAACCGCGTCAATTTCGCGGCGGAAACGCTTGAAAGCGTGCTCAAGGCGGGAGAAAACTATGGCTCGTCCGACATGGGCAACGGCAAGACGATTTGTCTTGACTATTCCTCTATCAATATCGCCAAACGTTTCCATATCGGGCATTTGTCCACCACAATGATTGGTCACAGTCTGCGCCGCATCTATGATTTCCTTGGCTACAAGACCGTCGGCATCAACCATTTGGGCGACTGGGGAACGCAGTTTGGCAAGATGATCTGCGCCTATAAGCTCTGGGGCAATGAG
>VOFJ01002825.1_pt1 | contig 55444 bp, 79 predicted proteins | sample 5384081 | NCBI WGS metagenome assembly VOFJ01 (sample SAMN12384729, study PRJNA508395) | human gut metagenome | isolation source: healthy gut I | host: Homo sapiens | reverse complement strand
ATCACCTCCATTATGGGGCAGTTTTTCGGTATGGGAATGATCGCCCTGCTGATCGTTTTTTTCAACAGGAAGTCCGCCGGGTTTTATTGCTGGTGGGTAGTAAATATAATTTGCAGAATATTTTCAATCTGGAGAAATTGTTTGCCAAGCCTGTGATCAAGGAAGATGTATCGGATGCTATCGTCGAGGCCTGTGTGTGTGAATTTTTCGGCTTCGAAGACGGGGGCTTTGATTGTTTTTCAGCAAAATACCGAGTTGTACAATTATGCCAGACAGGGGTCATGATGAAAGCGAAGGTGACCGATGAATTGATTGAAAATATTTTTTTCAAGAATACGCCTTTACACGATGGAGCCGTTATCATCAATGAAAATAAGATTTTAGCCGCCTGTTGTATTCTTCCGGTCTCCGATCGCCGATATTCCCGGAAGTATGGGATTGCGGCATCGGGCTGCTTTGGGACTCAGTGGGGTGAGCGATGCTTATGTGGTTGTCGTGAGCGAAGAAAACCGGAAATATCACTTTCTTTAAAGACGGAAGTTTTAAAGTAAAAGTGAGTCCCGAGGAGTTGAAAAAATTTTTGAGCAACGATTTCTCCGGCTTTGTGGTGAAATAATGTGATTTGCCCGGCCGGTGGTAAAACAGGGGTCCTGCATGCAGAACCCCTCTTTGACGGTAAGCGGTTGGTTTATAAAGTTTTCAGACAAGCGTTGACATTGTCTTCGATTCGTTTCAGCACATGGGTAGAATCGGCTTTTACGAATTTCTGGCCTGTGATGTGTTCATATAATTCGATGTAACGATCGGTAATTCCGGCAACTACTGCGGGAGTCATTTCCGGTACTTTTTGTCCGGCTTGTCCCCTGAAAGCCGTTATCCATCAACCATTCACGAACGAATTCTTTGGATAATTGTTTTTGTTTTTCACCTTTGGCGAAACGTTCTTCATACCCTTCTGCATAGAAATAACGGAAGAATCCGGTGTATGGATTTCGTCGATCAGGTAAATCCGACCGTTTTTCTTTTCCGAATTCATATTTGGTATCTACCAAAATCAATCCTTTCTCGGCTGCAATTTCTGTCCCGCGTTGGAATAAGGCATAGGTGTATTTTTCCATCAGCTCGTAATCTTCGCGGCTAACTAAGCCTTGAGCGATGATTTCTTCTTTGGAAATATTTTCGTCATGACCTTCATCGGCTTTTTGTCGTGGGAGTGATCAGAGGAGAGTCGAATTTCTGATTTTCTCTCATTCCTTCGGGTAAGGGCAGACCGCAAAGGGTACGTTCTCCGGATTTATAAGCCCGCCAGGAACTTCCGGTCAGGTAACCCCGGATCACCATTTCTACTTTGAACGGTTCGCATTTATGTCCGACAGTAACCATCGGATCGGGAGTTGCGATTTTCCAGTTCGAACGATATCTGCGGTTGCATCCAGGAATTTAGATGCGATTTGATTCAATACCTGCCCTTTGTAAGGCACTCCTTCCGGCAATATGACGTCGAAGGCCGAAATTCGGTCTGAAACCACCATGACCAGATATTCATCATTGATATCATATACGTCACGCACTTTCCCTTTGTACACACTTTTTTTGTCCCGGGAAACAGAAATCTGTTTTTTACAATAGCATCCATAGAAATTATATTAAAAATTTAATCCATTTATTCTTCATTCTTTCCTTGCCGTTCTTCCTGCTCTTCATTGTAAGCTTTTTACAATATCCTTCACCAGCCGGTGACGTACGATATCGTCGGAATTAAATTCCACGAAAGCGATGCCCTTGATGTCTTTCAGGATTTTGAAAGCATGAATGAGGCCCGAATCTCCACGCCGGGGTAAGTCGATCTGACTCATATCACCGGTGATTACAAATTTTGCACTGATCCCCATTCGGGTTAAAAAACATTTTCAACTGATTGCGGGTCGTATTCTGGGCTTCGTCGAGGATTACGAAAGAGTCGTTTAACGCGTCCTCTCATATAAGCCAGCGGAGCTATTTGGATAATTTCGATTCCAGATATTCTTCCAGCTTTTTGGTGCGGAATCATGTCCGACAGGGCGTCGTATAGAGGCTGAAGATAAGGATCTACCTTTTCTTTCATATCTCCGGGCAGGAATCCCAGGTTTTCACCGGCCTCGACAGCCGGACGGCTTAACACGATCCGTTTCACTTCACGATTACGCAAAGCCCTTACAGCCAGGGCGATCGCTGTATAGGTTTTACCCGAACCGGCAGGGACCGGTAGCGAACAATAAATCATTGGTTCTGGCCAGTTCTACCAGTTTACGCTGATTGGAGGTACGGGCACGGATCGCTTTACCGGCATTCCCGTATAAAATCACCGATTCGGTATCTTCCGGATCGGCGACAACATGATCTTCCAGGATGATCCGTTTCAGATTCGCTACCGTGAGCATATTATAACGGTGGTAGTGCTCGAGTAAAGCAATGATTTTAGTATTTAAAATTTCTATATCGTTGATTTCTCCCTGGATAATAATTTCATCTCCCCTGGGCTGTGATCTTCAGTTTGGGAAAATACTCTTTAATAGATTGAATTTTTGAATTGTTAACTCCGTAGAAATCAATGGGATCTATATTCCCTATACTTATTCTTTTCTCAATCATGCAATCTTCAATAAATATAACAAAGGTACTACCTTTTTATGATATGTGAGGGCAGATACCGATTTTTTTTAATCACAAAAATACGTTATTTTTGCAGCCACGAATTGGTGAGAAATGCATGAGGCTGTCGGGTAAGCTGTCCCGGAAGGAGGTAGAGATAACCTCTTTGACTAGTTATTTATGGAAGATCTGGAAAAGAAAAAAAAAAGAGGCTTTTGCCGAATTACTGAAGTGATCGCAACACTTCGCGTCGAGTGTCCCTGGGATAGAAAACAGACGATGGAATCGTTGAGGGCTTTGTCGATCGAAGAGGTGTATGAACTGGGAGATGCTATTCTGACAGGGAGACATGGCCGAAGTGAAGAAAGAATTGGGGGATTTGTTGATGCATATCGTATTTTATGCCCAGATAGGCAGTGAAAAAGAAGCTTTCGACATCACCGATGTGCTGAATAGTATCTGTGAGAAATTGAAATACCGGCATCCCTCATATTTATGGCGGGGTGAAAGTGGATAGTGCTGAAGAGGTATTGCAAAATTGGGAGCAGTTGAAAATTGAAGGAAAAGGGCGGAAACACCGGGTATTGAAGGGGTTCCCCGTGTCATTGCCGGCTTTGGTAAAGGCTTATCGTATACAGGACAAAGCGCGGGGAGCCGGGTTCGACTGGAAACAAAAAGGAGGAGGTATGGACCAAAGTAAAAGAGGAACTGCAAGAGTTCGAGACAGAAATAGCGAAAAAGCCGACCAGGAAAAGATGGAGCAGGAATTCGGGGATTTTTGTTTTCGGTCATCAATGCAGCCCGCTTATACGGTATTAATCCCGAGAATGCATTGAAAAAGACAAACCGGAAATTTATCAGCCGTTTCGGTTATGTGGAAGATAAAGCGAAAGAGACAGGGAAAAATTTATCGGATATGAGCCTGGAAGAGATGGAGGTTTATTGGCAGGAAGCAAAAAGGGAGAGAACAGAAATAGGGGGTAAAAGATGGATTTGACAGGGAAATGGAGATATATCGAGAATTACGGCTACGGTGTCGCTGAAGGTGAGCTTTTTACCTGAAACAGAAAGGACAAATGCTGGCCGGCAGGATTGTGTTTACGGATAAAGTCGAAGGAGAGAGTTCTTATATGATACAGGAATTTTTAAAAAGGAGAACTGGAAGGACGTAAAGTGCGGCTGGAAGCCGTCGAGTTCGACATCATTCATTCGGAGTTTCCGATTACCTATCAGCTGGATCATTGGTTCGGGTTATTGGTCGATGATAATACGATTAAAGGAGTAAGTAAAGACGGACAAAGGGGTGGAAGGATATTTTGAGTTTGAAAAAGTAGCTACTAGTTTGCCCATGGAAATTTGAAATGCCTGTCATACCGGTATACAAAATTCAGGAAAGTTGACGAAAGTCAGCTTTTTTTTTATTCTTTTCCTTTTTAAATTGCCCATGCTATTAATCTAAAACCAGTTATTATGTCAAAATTAAAAAACATCCGGTGTTGGAAGTCCCGGTAAGGGATAAAGTCATCTTTAAATATAACGGGCAGGAGGTAGAAGGAGAGAAGGGATATACGATAGCTGCGGCATTGCATCGGGCAGGCTCTCCGGTGCATAGTCATAGTCTGGACGGGCGGGAACGTTCGCTGGAATGCGGTATCGGTAAATGTGGGGCTTGTGAAATGTTGGTGGATGGAAAAAATCCGGCGGATTTGTATTACGAAAGTGGATGGAGTGAAGGAAGTGCGGGAAGTGACCGAAGATTTTATGGCCAGAAAGGTAAAACAACCGGTAGCCGATAAAAAAAGAAAATTTTGCGTACGACGGTGGTGATTATCGGGGCTGGACCTAAGCAGGACTTGCTGTTCGGGAAGAATTCAATAAATATGGTGTAGATAATATCGTCATCGATAATAACGATAAGACAGGAGGACAATTTACTATGCAAACCCATCAGTTTTTTTTTTTTCGAAAAAGAAAACGTTTTGGTGGGATGCGTGGATTCGATATAGCCAGGACATTGGCCGGAGAAAATACCGACGGTATTTATCTGACTTCTACGGTTTGGGATTTGCTCGAAGGGAAAAGGGTGGCCGTGAAAATATACAGACCGAGGAGATATTTTTGTTGATGCGGATTACCTGGTTGTTGCAACAGGTGCCGTGCCGTTTATGCCGGCTTTCGAAAACGATGACCTGCCGGGGGTATATACTGCCGCTGTCGTGCAGAAAATGATGAACAGCGAGTTGACCTTATTGGGTAAAAACGTCCTGACGATCGGTGCCGGTAATATCGGTTACCTGACCTCTTACCAGCTGATGCAGGCCGGAGTGCGTGTCAAGGCTATTCTGGAGAAGCGATGCCCCGGGAAGGGGGATTCCCGGTTCAGGCCAACCGGGTTAGGCGTTTGGCTATTCCGATTCTGACTTCGCATATGCTGTTGAAGGCAATCCCGAATAAAGAACATAATGGTATCGTCGGTGCGGTGATCGCCCGGTGTGAAAAACTTCCGTCCGGTTCCGGGTACGGAAAAGGTGATCGAAGGAATCGATGTTATCAATATTTGTACCGGATTGATCCCGGATAATCAGTTGCTCACCAAAGGAAAAGAGGTGTTCGGCGGACGTTGTTTTGCTGCCGGGGATGCGATCCGGATCGGTGAAGGGACCAGTGCGGTACTGAAAGGACGGCATACGGCGATGCAGATTATGATGGAACTAGGTGTACGGCTGGATTATGACGATTACCTTTTTTGTTGTCCAAAGAATACATCGATTCGCAGCAACATCCGGTGAAAGTATTGGAAGAACCCCGTTTGCCGGAAGAATCCAGACGGCTGGCCTGGGGATTCGTACAGGCGGATTGCCTGTATGGCTTTGCTTGTAACCCGTGTTCCTTTGCCTGTCCGCATGGTGCGATTACCAAAACTTCGACTTCCACGGTGCCGGTAATCGATTACGATAAGTGTATCGGTTGTATGGAATGCGTTTATCAGTGCCCCGGACTGGCTATTTTCGGTTATGATCTACGGAAAGACAATCTTTTCTTACCGATTGAATATGAAGCATATGAAGGGGCGGAAGTCTATCTGGTGAACAATAACGGGGAGATACTGGGAGAAGGAAAAGATCGAAAAGATTCTGCATAAACCGAATAAAACGAATGTAGCCCGGGTAAAATCCCTGACAATACAAGGGGATGCCCTGACGCGGGTCAGGGGGATTCGTTGTGAAAGACAATTACCCGGAACCTTTGCAGCCGAAACCTTTGTTGGAAGATACAGCAGGGCCCACCTATATTTGCCATTGTGATGATGTAAAACTGGAAGAAGTATTGCAAGTGATCGGGGACCGGGACCTTTATTTCGATAGATGAAATCAAACATACGACCCACCTGGGCATGGGGCCCTGCCGTGGTAAACGGTGTATTCCCCCGTTTGCGGACAGCGCTTCGCAGCAGAGGAATCGAATTGGTCGGAGATGCCACTCCCCGGGCTCCGTTGTCGAATCAATTGACCTTGGGTGAGATCGCACCTGCTAAAAAGGAGATACTTATCTGGTAGCCAATCGGGATACCTTCAAGAAGATAGAAGTCAGTGCTTTGATTGCCGGAGGAGGTATTGCCGGAAGCTCGTTGTTCCGTTATATGGCAGAGGCAGGTATGAATCCGATATTGGTGAATGCCGACCGGGGATCGTCGTGGAGAAATATCGGCGGCGGACGTACGGCCTTCTCTTTACCCGAACTGGCAGAAATAGCGGCTCAGAATCATCATATTTTTAAAGAATTACAATATCTGTCCAATATCGATTACAAACCTATCCGGTACATCAGTTTTTGCACACGATGAGGAGACTTATAAAACACTGGAAGCCAGCAAAGCCTGGTCGAAAGCGGAAATGATCGCTCCGAAGCAGTTCCGGGAAGAGATTTCTCCATATTTTAATGCTAATCCTAAAAAATATATTTCGGCCTTGGTATCGGAGGATTGCTGGCAGGCGACTCCCGGAAAAGTAGTAGACCTGGTACGTAATCTGGGAATAGCTGCCGGAGGGACGGTCATGGAGGATTGCCGGGTGCTCGAAGCTTGCCGGGAGGGAAATATACCAGTGTTTTGGTACAGACCCACGATAAAAAATATGTGGAGTATCGTACCGAACATTTTGTAAATGCTTTGGGGAGCGGAGCCGGTAAATTGTGCGATAGTATGGGAATAGATGCCGGATTGTATCCTGTACGCCATCAGGCTTTCATTACCCGCCGTTTACCGATGTTAGGTAAACATGGGACGAATCTGGATATGTTGATCGACCGGCAGGATTTACAAAGGTTTTTCTGCGGTTTATGGTCAACAGATTGCCTATACCGGCCAGATTATCGGTTGTGCTTCGCCGAAACTCGACGCTATGCGTATCGATAAGAATCTGAAAGTAAATACAAAAGCTTTTTTGGAAATCGTCAGCGAGATGTTCTCCGAATGGATTCCCGATTTGGCCGGCGTAGGAATACAAGCGGTATGGGCCGGATATTACACCGAACCCCGTTATATTGTCGATCCTGAATTGGGACTGTTCGTCGGAATGCGTGGACACGGATTCATGCTTTCGCAGTATATTGCCCGGATGTATGTCGACAAATTGCTGGGACGTCCTGTTCCGGAATATTTTGAAAAATTGAAACTGAACGGGCCCGGATTATCCGAAAAGGCGTTTAAATAAAAAGTTTGTAAGGTCTGTAAAAAGTTCATAAACCCTGCGGGCGCTTTTTTATGGTCACTGCAACGGCCGATCAGGCCCTGAGCCTTCTCCGGAAAGGTGCCTGTAGGGATTTTCTGTTTGTCACTCCTCTCGCTCGGTTTGTGTTACCGTCGGGTGTTTTTTTACGTATGTTCTGCTCGTATATACGGTAAATATATCGGAGAGCTGCGGATTAACATTCCGGGGATTTAAATTATTCTGAGTTTTATTCTTTTATATTTGCCGCAGGTAGCAGGAGTAAAACGTTCAATTAATTTAGCCATGGTTGAAATAGGAAGATTTAATACTTTGACGGTAGTTAAAATCGTCGATTTTGGAGTTTATTTGGATGGGGGAGAACGCGTTGAGATCCTCATGCCTAAAGAATATGTCCCTGCCAATTGTTTCCCGGGCGATGAAGTGAAGGCTTTGGTTTATTTCGATTCGGAGTACCGGATTGTTGCAACGACGGAACATCCCCATGTAATGGTCGGCGAATTTGCATTCCTGAAAGTGGTAGCTCTTAGTCCTGTCGGGGCTTTTCTGGATTGGGGATTGCGGAAGGACCTGCTGGTGCCTTTCCGGGAGCAGCGATCCGATGATAGAAGGGAAATCCTATTTGGTGTATGCTTATCTGGATAAAGCGTCCGACCGGATTGTCGCTTCGACGAAGATCGATAAGTACCTGGATCAGGTATTCCCGGAATACGAACCCCACGAGGAAGTAGAAGTGTTGATCGCCCGGAAGTCGGATCTGGGATACAATGTGATTGTGAATAATATGCATTGGGGATTGATCTATAATAATGAAATTTTTCAGCCGCTGAAGATCGGCCAAAAAATGAAAGGATATATTAAGGAAGTGCGGGAAGACGAGAAAATCGATGTAACCCTTGCAGCTGCCCGGATATGCAAAAAATAGAAGGTTTGGCCGGTATGGTGCTTGAAAAATTGAAAGATTACGGTGGCATTCTGGACCTCTCGGATAAAAAGCGAGCCGGAGGAAATCTACAAGGTCTTCGGATGTAGTAAGAAAAATTATAAAAAAGGCTTTGGGGACTTTACTGAAACAAAGACTGATCGAGATCGGTGATTCCGAAGTCCGGCTGAAAACAGAAGATTAAATTCGAAGCTTATACGGACATTGTTTTGGGGTATGGCCGGAATGATAGTTTGGGGGATGCCGTATCTCCCGGCCAGAGGAAAAGGAGGAGCTGTGCTGGTGAAATGTAAATTGAAAAAATGATTTTTTAATGGGAACTGAATTGAATGCTAAACCACATTATTTAATTCTGGATGGTTTAAGAGGTATTGCTGCTATTCTGGTTGTATTTTTTCATTTGTTCGAAGCTCATTCGTCCGGCCACCTGGATCAGGTGATCAATCATGGTTATTTGGCCGTTGATTTTTTTCTTTGTGCTTTCGGGGTTTGTGGTCGGTTATGCTTACGACGATCGTTGGAATAAGATGACTATCGGTGCCTTTTTAAGCGTCGTCTGATCCGGTTGCAGCCGATGGTGGTGATGGGGATGTTTATCGGAGCTGTATTTTTTCTTTTTTCGGGAGCGACGCTATGTTTCCGGAGATCGGCCGGGTTTCGGTTTGGCAGGTGATGTTGTTGTTTGTCATCGGTTCCACCCCTGCTTCCTGTTCCACCCTCTATGGATATCCGCGGATGGGGAAATGCATCCGTTGAACGGACCTGCCTGGTCACTTTTCTTCGAATATATGGCCAATATTCTCTATGCCTTGGTGATCCGGAGGTTTTCGAAGTTTTTGCTGACCTTGCTGGTGATCGTGGCTGGCGGTGCTTTGATACACTATGCCGTGACAAGTCCGAACGGTTGTCTGGCCGGAGGATGGAAACTGGACGGTCCGCAACTGAGGCTCGGGTTTACCCGTCTGATGTATCCGTTTTTCGTCGGGTTGTTATTATCCCGGACCGGTTTCCTGATCCGGACAAAATATGCTTTTGAAAAGTGTAGCGTATTGCTTTTCATCGTTCTGGCTATGCCTCGTTTAGGAGGAGAAACCATTATTGGTTGAATGGATTGTATGAAGCTCTGTGTGTGATCGTTGTCTTCCCTTGGATCGTAGCGCTCGGAGCAGGCGGAAAGTTATCCGGGGAGTCTGTTTTCGAAAGGTTGTGATTTTATGGGAAAGATTTCTTATCCGCTTTATATCGTTCACTATCCGGTTATCTATTTGTATTGGAGTTGGGTTACACCGAGACATTTGCCCTGGACATCGGTATGGCCTTCTACTATTTTGATTGCAGCGTTTTGTGTGATGATGGCTTATGCCTGTCTGAAATTGTATGACGAACCCGTAAGAGCGTGGTTGAAAAAATGGAAATCTGAACAAAGATTGTCCGAAAGTGGGAAATCTCACTTCGGGACAATCTCTGGAGTGGTTGTTCAGTCGATAAGTTCGACATCTAATGCCGGAGGCAGGTTTTGCTTCCCTTTTTTTCTCCGGAAGCTCCTCCTGAATTTCCGGGATGTCTGTATTTTCTTCGGTTGCGACTTCTTGATCTTCCGGTTTGAGCTCGGGCAGACGCTCCAGCTCGTAGTCGAAGGCGGTGATTTCGGGGTAGTCGAGTTTGCCGATGAGGGTCATGATATCCCCGGTGGTATCTTCGGTTGTTTTTTATCTTCGATCTCTGACGCCGCTTGTTCGGGCGTTTCTGTGGGATTGACCGTTTCTGAGGTTACTTCGACAATCGTAGCTGTTTCTGGCTCACTATTTACCGCAGTTGTATCTTCAGGTACCTCCTCCGTATTGGGGGGGCAATCGTTCCGGCTTCAGAAGAGGGACCGGGGATAATTTCTTCTATCGGGGGGTAAGGGAAGCACTTCCTCTGTACATTCGCAAGCCTTGGCCGGAGTCTTTTTCGTAAAGTTCTCCGTGTTCACAACAGAATACCCGCCCCGGGAATTTTTCGATCAGGTCGTATTGGTGGGTAGCTATGATAATCGTTTTACCGGTGTCACAGATTTCTTTTTAATAATTCCACCAACTGATAGGAGGTTTCCGGGTCGATGTTACCCGTCGGTTCGTCTGCCAGGATCAGGGGAGGGGCATTCAATAAAGCCCGGGCCAGTACGATACGTTGCTGTTCTCCGCCGGATAGCTGATGGGGCATCTTGGCTTGTTTGTCACTCATACCGACTTTCGTGAGTACGGTTTCAATCCGTTCCCTGATGGCTTTTTTATTTTTCCAGCCGGTAGCTTTCAAGACGAATTCCAGATTTTCATATACATTCCGGTCGATCAATAATTTGAAATCCTGAAAGACAATACCGCATTTCCGGCGTAGCAAGGGGATCTGTGATTTTTTTGATTTTTTTTAATTGAAAACCGGCCACTTCAGCTTTCCCATATTCCAATGGCAATTCTGCATATAAAGTTTTCAGGAAGGAACTTTTCCCACTGCCTACTTTACCGATCAAATAGACAAATTCACCGCTTGCGATATCGATATTGACATTTTTGAGTATGGTGTTTTTTTGTTGGCGGATTACTCCCCCTCCATTTTAATAATACTTTCTGCCATCTTACTGAAATACTAGGTTCAAATTTGAATATGTGTTCTAAGCCCTACTCCGTTTTTTTAAGTTCTTTAATCCTGCAATAGTCGCTTCCGGATCTTCGGATTTGAATACAAAACTTCCGGCAACTAACGCATCTGCCCCGGCAGTAACCAATTCCGTCCGGTTTCGAAATTTACTCCTCCGTCGATTTCGATCAGGGTATGGCTATGGGTAGCCTGGATGAGTGCCTTGAGCTTTTTCACCTTTTCGAGCGAATGTTCGATAAATGATTGCCCTCCGAAACCGGGATTCACGCTCATGATCAGCACCACATCGATATCCTGTATAATGTCTTCGAGCAGGCTGACAGGAGTGTGGGGATTTAAAGCGACTCCGGCTTTCATACCCAAAGCTTTGATTTGTTGGAGCGTACGGTGCAAATGGGTAGACGCTTCCAGGTGAACGGTCAGGATGTCGGCTCCGGCTTTGTGAAATGCTTCGATATATCTTTCGGGTTGTACGATCATCAAATGAACATCGAGCGGTTTACGGGCTATTTTCTTGATTTGAGATACAACAGGTAAACCATAGGATATATTGGGCACGAATACGCCGTCCATGATGTCGAGATGAATCCAGTCGGCTTTACTCCGATCGACCATTTCCACGTCTTTGCCCAGGTTCATAAAATCGGCGGCTAAAAGCGAAGGAGAAACTATTACGCTCATATGCTTTGTTTTTTATGATTTATTTTATTCGGCCTTCTGATTTTCGTCTTCGTACCAACTTGCATACATCGAGTAAGCATTCACAATTCTTTCAACTTCTCCTTTCAATAACTCTTCCCCCAATTGTTTCATTTTTTTTGGCCGGTGTCCCGGCATATACCCAGCCTGATTCCACTACAGTACCTTTAGTGACTACACTGCCTGCCGCTACGATCGTATTGCTTTCAACCACAGCATCGTCGAGCACGATGGCCCCCATGCCGATCAGGACATTGTCTTTGATCGTACACCCGTGAATGACGGCATTATGTGCGATAGAGACATTATTTCCGATGTTTGTCGGCGATTTTTTTTTTATAAGTGGCGTGGATGGTGGCATTGTCTTGTATATTGACTTTATTACCGATCCGGATGGAGTGTACATCGCCGCGTAGCACAGCGCCGAACCAGATACTGCAATCGTCTCCCATTTCCACATCACCGATAATAGCTGCATTATCGGCTAAAAAACAGTTTTTCCCGAATTTAGGGGTATGTCCGTTTAATTTCTTTATAATAGCCATATTGTAAATAAAATTATTTTAAAATTAAAATGTAACTTTTAAATCGTTACGGGCTTCGAAGTTACGAATAATGAGGAAAACGGCAATAAAATATGCTAATTTTCAGTTTTTCAATTTCAATTTTCGATTATTTAATGAATCGGGCGAAACTGACTGTATCGATTGGGCGTACAAGAGGGTGTAATCAGAAAAATAATTGAATATTGAAAGGAGGAAAGCAATGAATATGGTAAGAAGAAATAGTGAGATCAAACCGTTTTATTCTAATTTTCTGGATGATTTTTTGAATACCGGATTATCCGCTTTTGAAGACAGAAGAGGTGTTCCGGCATTGAATGTCAAAGAAGATGAAAAGGAACTCGCCTTGGAACTGAGAGTTCCGGGAATGAAAAAAAGAAGATATCCATCTGGATTATAAAGATGGAATCTTAACGATATCCGGTGAGAAAAATGAAGAAAAAAGAGGAGAAGGACAGAGATAAATATCTGAGAAGGGAGTTTACTTCTTATTCTTTCCATCGGAGTTTCGAACTACCTGAAGAGAGATATGATGTTGCAAAGGCGCAGGCTGCCTATAAAGACGGTATCCTGGAAGTGACTTTGCCGAAAAAGGAGCAGAAAGATAAAGTGAGCAGACAAATTGAGGTGAAGTAGGTAGTTTGATTTTAGTGGTCAGCCGGTCCTTACGAGGATCGGCTGATTTTTTGCTTCTTGATAATCAGAGAAATAAAAAAATAGTTGATTTTTTTTTGTCAAAATATTTGGAGAAATATATAAAATCCACTTATCTTTGCACCGTCAAAACGAAACAGTTGTTTGAAATTATGCGAAAATAGCTCAGTTGGTAGAGCACGACCTTGCCAAGGTCGGGGTCGCGGGTTCGAGTCCCGTTTTTCGCTCATCTTATGAGAGCCGGATATGTTCCGGCTTTTTTTATTTCCTTTCGAGGGATTAGGCATAACAATAACACATTTTGGGCACACTATCTTATCTTTGTTAGCTGACTATGAATATGATGAAACAAAAACAAATTTTGCCGGATTAGTAAAACGAGTGACCTGCTTAATTTGCGGGATCTGTTTTTGTTTCGGTATCTATGCTCAGCAACAGAAACCCTTTGTGATACCTGAACTGAAGGAGTGGAAAGGGAGCAACAGGCTTCTTTATGCCAAAGCAGTCTGTGCGCATCATTTATGGTGCTCCTGGGTTGCAGAAGATTGCCCGACAATTTGCTGCCGACTATAAGGCATTGTTCGGAGTACTTCCGGAAATCGCCGAGGGAAAGCCTTGTAAAGGCGATTTTTTCTTCACAATAAAGCGAGATAAAAAGTTGGAGAAAGAGGGGTATGACATTGTTATCGGTGATTATGTAAAAGTTTCTGCGAATGAACCTGTCGGAGTGTATTGGGCTACCCGCACTTTATTGCAGATGGGAGAACAATACAAGAACGGAAACTTGCCGAAAGGACATATCCGGGACTGGCCGGATTACGGTATACGCGGACTATTGATAGACTGCGGGCGAAAGTTTATTCCTATGAATTATCTACGTGACCTTGCGTGTATAATGTCATATTACAAAATGAACTTCATGCATGTGGTATTGAACAACAACGGTTTCAAAGCCTATTTCAATGACGATTGGAATCAGACCTATGCAGCCTTCAGACTGGAATGTGAAACATATCCCGGACTGACAGCCCGCGATGGTTACTATACTAAAAAAGAATTCGTCCATTTTTCAGGAGGAAGCCGCAGAACGTTTTGTCGAGATCATTCCCCGAAATCGACATTCCTGCCCATTCGCTTGCCTTCAGTCATTACAAACCGGAATTAGGCAGCAAGGAATATGGCATGGATCATTTGAATTTGTCTCATCCCGAAGTCTATTCATTTGTTGATGCACTCTTCAAAGAATATCTTGATGGAGAGAACCCTGTATTCCGGGGACCTAGAGTGCATATTGGCACCGACGAATATTCAAATAAAAAGAAAGAAGTTGTGGAACAGTTCCGGGCATTCACCGATCATTACATTAAATTCGTAGAAGGTTTTGGAAAAACAAGCATGTGTATGGGGGAGCACTCACACATGCCGCAGGAGAAACACCTGTTAAATCAGATAATGTCATTATGTATGCTTGGTACAATGGTTTTGCCAATCCGAAAGATATGGTGCAACAAGGATATAATTTGATTAGTATTCCGGATGGTCTGACTTACATCGTACCGCTTGCAGGTTATTATTGGGACTATCTGAACACAGAACGGTTGTATAAGCAATGGACTCCGGCACATGTAGCCGATGTTGTATTTGAGGAGAAAGATCCGGCAATTATTGGCGGTATGTTTGCTGTATGGAATGACATAGTTGGTAACGGGATTTCTGTGAAAGACATCCATCACCGTATTTTCCCGGCTTTGCAGACTATTGCGGTGAAAACATGGAACATTGCTCCTGCATTTTCTTATACAGAATTTGAAAACAAAACGGCAAAAACTGAGTGAGGCTCGGATGTGAATCAATTGGGCAGGATCGGTGATGATGAAAACAGTCTTGTGTATGAGACTTCATCAATTACTCCCGGATCCGAGTTGCCGTATACCGAAATCGGATATGACTATACAATCACGTTTGATATGGAAGCTGCCAATGAAAATTATGGCACCGAATTATTTCGTTCCCCCTAATGCTGTATTTTATCTTGCCGATCCTGTGAAAGGTATGTTCGGCTTCTCCCGGGATGGCTATATGAACACTTTTGCTTTCCGGCCTTATCCGGGAGAAAAGATTTCTGTAAAAATCACAGGGGATGCTCTCTCCACTTCATTGTTCATAAACGGACAACTTATCGAACGAATGGGAATTGAAAAACGATATCTGAACGAAGCCGAAAAGCAGAATAATTTTATCCGTACATTAGTATTTCCGCTTAAAAATGCCGGAAATTTCAAATCTAAGATTACTAATTTGAAAGTGTATAATCGGTTATGTTCCCATGGAACCAGGGCGAAGACGGACCGACACTGAAATATGCCGAAAATACCATTTACTGCATTAGCAACACCGGGAAAAATAGGTAAGTATAGCGTACAATCCCTGGCCACCGATTTCTCTAAAGCAAGTCATTATGCTTTTTCATCCGAAAAGAACGCTTGTTTTTTACAGTGTCGGCAGCAGGTTATATGCCTATGATTATAATCCCGGACATGAACGTGTACAGGATTTAGGTGATTGGGGCGGAGAAATTACCATGCTCAAATTTAATATTCAAGGATGTTATGAAGAGTCTGTTAGGCCGTGGACAGCCCATAAAGAAACAATCAATGACTTGTATATCGCGACTTATAATACCCCTGATGGCGGTCGGTTACGTAAGCTGACCGTCGGAATAAACCCGGATGTAATCGAGGTGACATCCGATCCGAAAAGCCGATTGGACAGGCCTTGGCAAGATAGTGAATATGGATTGGCGGAATGATTAGAAAGTGGAATATTATCTTGGATTCCGGGACGGAGCTTTTGTCCCGGAATCTGTTAAAAAAGAGGACCGAAGAAAAATATTCTGTATATCAAATTTATTACTACGTTTTCCGTTTTCCACTTTTTGTTGTAACTTTGTTTTCATATGATGTTGCGTCGATATGGAAACGAATCCCCAATTAGAGCTTGCTTTTTAATTTTCTGGAATATACCGGTACCAGTATTTTTTTTGACCGGTAAGGCCGGTACAGGAAAAACGACATTTTTACGGGAGTTGAAGCGACGTTCGCCTAAACGAATGATTGTTGTCGCTCCTACCGGTGTGGCAGCGATCAATGCCGGGGAGTTACCATTCATTCATTTTTTTCAATTGCCTTTCGGACCTTATGTTCCGGGTAGAACCGAAGAAAACCGCTCGGGTGAGAAACGGTTTAACCATAAATTCGGACGGGAAAAAATTAATATTATCCGGAGCATGGATTTGCTGGTCATCGATGAGATCAGTATGGTCAGGGCAGATTTGTTGGATGCGGTGAGTGATATGCTCTGCCGCTACAGAGACCGGAGCAAACCGTTCGGCGGGGTACAGTTGTTGATGATCGGCGATTTGCAGCAATTGGCACCTGTCGTGAAAGAAGAGGAATGGGGGATATTGAAGCATATTTATCCGTCTCCTTTCTTTTTTTGCAGCAAAGCATTGCAGACGGTCGCGTATCAGTGTATCGAATTGACTCACGTATACCGGCAGTCGGATTCGGTATTCATCCATTTACTCAATAAGATCCGGGATAACCAGGTGGATCTGGCTACCTTGAAGGCCTTGAACAGCAGATATATACCCGGATTCAATCCGGATGATTCCGAAGGATATATTACGCTGACAACTCATAATTACCAGGCTCAGCAGATCAATAACCGCAAACTGGATGCGCTTGAAGGAAGGGCTTATACCTATTCGGCGGAGGTGAAAGACGATTTTCCCGGAATATGCTTTCCCGACAGATCAGCATTTGGTATTGAAAAAAAGGGGGCTCAGGTTATGTTTGTGAAGAATGATTCGTCGGCTGAGAAGCGGTATTATAACGGAAAAAATCGGACGGATTACAGCGATCAGTGCCGACAATATCCTGGTGAGATGCGGGGACGAAAAGGACGCGATTACAGTAACCCGGGAAGAGTGGACCAATACCAAATACAGTATCGACGCTGAAACACAGGAAATTTCAGAGACTGTCGCAGGTAGTTTTAAACAATATCCCTTGAAAACGGCCTGGGCGATTACCATTGATAAGAGTCAGGGGTTGACTTTCGAAAAAGCTATTGTCAGTGCGGGAGCTGCCTTTACGCATGGGCAGGTGTATGTCGCTTTGAGCCGGTGTAAAAGTCTGGAAGGGTTGGTTTTGGGAACACCTTTACGTCCCGAGGCTCTGATCAACGATCAGGTGGTGAAGCATTTTACGGATGAAGTTTCCCGGAATCAGCCCGGACCGATGCAGTTGGAAGATGCACGCAGGGCCTATTATTTACAGTTGTTGAAAGAACTGTTCGATTATAGTGGTGTACTTAAACGCCTGCAACATGTAGCTTGGGTATTCGGAGAACATTTGTGGAAATTATACCCCGAGTTAACCAAGCGTTGCCGGGAGGTCAGGGAGTTGTGTCATAGCGAATTGACGGAGGTGGGAGAAAAATTTCAGATGCAGCTGGAGCGTCTGATCGAAGGGGCTGCAAATTACGATACCGATCGGCAGGTCGGGGAAAGGATAGCTAAAGGAGTTGCTTACTTCAGCCACGGAACAGACCGGCCGGCATATCGTAGCTTTCTTAGAGAGTGCACAACCCGAAATCGATAATAAAGACGTACGTAAAACAGTCGGGGAAGCTTTGGAGAAATTGAGGTTGGAAGTGGGGGTGAAGATAGAGACTCTGGAGGCTGTGAAAGAAGGGTTTGAAGTGAAGGCCTATTTAATGGCGAAAGCGAAGGCTGTATTGGAAAAACCGAAACCCCTGGCCAGGAAGACCACCGAAAAACTGGAGGTCGGAGAAGATGTTTTGCATCCGAAATTATACAATGCCTTGCGTTTGTGGCGGAAGGAGGAAGCGATGCGTCTGGGATTGCCGGCCTATACCGTTTTGCAGCAGAAAGCTTTGCTGGGGGTGGCCAACACGCTGCCGACAACAGGGAAAGAATTACTGGCTATACCGGGGATCGGGAAAAAAGGTCGCGGAACGTTATGGGGCTGCCTTGCTGGAAATGGTGGATCATTACCGGCTGAATATTTAAAGGATAGAAATTTGATATGTGGAAATAAATTTTCACATTTGTACTTCAATGAATTACTAAACTTATAAAAAGAATAGATAATGGAAGATATTTATGTGCTGGGTGTGGATATCGGAGGGTCACACATTGCTTGTCAGCTTGTTAATTTGAGCGACTGTAGTTTGATCGAAAATACGTATGCCGAAGTTAAAGTGGCTGAAAATCAAAGTGCCGGTATTATTCTGGCAGCTTGGGAAAAAGCGTTGAAAGAGTGTATGGGTAAAGCGGCAGGTAAGATTATCCGTGGAATAGGAGTCGCTATGCCATCACCTTTCGATTTTGTGCAGGGGATCGCTATGGCCGATCACAAATTCGCTTCTCTGAAAGGACTGAATATCCGTCAGGAGTTGAGCCGTGTTACAGGCATCCTGCCTTCTTCTATTTTATTTACGAACGATGCCGCTGCTTTCGGTATGGGCGCCTGGAGATTGAACGGAAGCCGTGACCGCCATTTGATCGGAGTGACTTTGGGTACCGGTTTCGGAGCTTGTTTTATCGTAGACGGTTGTTATGCTACTTATGGCCCCGGAGTGCCTATCGGAGGAGAACTGTGGAATTATCCGTTCCGTGGGGTGATCGCTGAGGATTATGTTTCTACCCGCTGGTTCGAAAAGCGTTTTGCCGAATTGACCGGAGAGGCGATTCACGGGGTGAAAGGAATGATCGATTTATACCAGGCCGGTAAATATAAGACAGAGACCGAGCAGGTCTTCCGCGAATTTTCGAATTCTTTCGGAGAGATCATGGTGCCCTTTATGACCCGATTTAATGCCGATATGCTGGTGATCGGAGGAGGTATGGTACTTTCCGAACAGTATTTCCTGCCTTTGATCGGTCAATATATGAAAGCCAACGGGATCAATGCTTCTATCATGACGGTCGCCGATACAACGACTGCAATTATTGCGGGAGCTGCTGCTTTATGTGATTTGATATAAAAGAAATTGGATCAGATATTTAGGTATCGATTTTAGCGATGGGCTGGAATAGAACCGGTTCATTAATAAATCGATACAAAATAACCGAAGAACTTTTATCCGGAGCTTTCCGTATACCGTGTGAGTTTAATTTTCAAATATTGAATTATGAATCACGGTATCAGTATTTTGTTTCGGGTAATTCCGTTGTGATGGCATTTATTTGTTTTTTTCTCGGCGGGTTTATTTTTTTTGTATGGAGACGATGGAGCCAGGCAGGTTGCCGGACCTGTTGTTTTTTTTTTTTTCTGGGAGCTATTTGTCTGGCTTTGTTTGCGACTGCTGCAACTATTATCCGGCAATTGATCCATAAATTCCATACGGTTTTAAAATATATTATTCCCGGTTTCGGATATGTTGTAGCTTTCTTAACAATAGTATCGGGGATTTGGATTTTCGGTTTTGCTGAAAATTCCAATTTCATTGTTTCAGGCCATGTCGTGGCCGGAGTCGGTTTGATCACAGCTTGCGTTTCTACAGCAGCAACTTCTTCTACAAAATTTTATTTAATACCGGCCAATTCGGCTAATGCGACGAATGAAGTCAATAAAGAAGGTTTTTCTGCAATGACACAGAATGTACTGATCGGTTTGACTTTATTGTTTTCCTTGACCGCCTGGGTTTGGGCGATCGTGTTGTTATCCCGGATCGGTGAAGGGGCTTATTTTTTGGTAGCCGGTACTGTGATGGGAGGATTGGCTTGTATTTGTACCAGCCTGATTGCTTTGGTGGCCAGTATCGCCAAACAGATCCGGAATACTTATGGAGAAAGTGACCGTAAAAATTGGCCGAAATTGGTTTTGGTGATGGGAACGGTGGCTTTTATCTGGGGATTGGTCGTTATTCTTGCTATGGCCGGGAATGTGGCCAATACCACCGGTTTCATCATGATGGGCTTGGGATTGGTTTGTTTCAGCATCTCCAGTAAAAAAGTAATTTTGTTGGCCAAAGTGTGGAAACAGAGTTTTGCTTTAGCCAACCGCATTCCTTTGATTCCGGTACTGACTGCTTTGTTGTGTTTGTTTTTAGCTGCCTTTCTGTTTGAGGAAGGGTTGTATGACAATGCATTTTTTTGTTCCGGCCCGGGTATTGGTCGGGTTTGGAGCGATCTGTTTTTGTTTATTCTCTATTGTGAGTATCCTGGAGAGCGGCACCTCTAAAAAAATGAGAGTGGATGCAGGAGAATGAAAGATTTAATCCGTATCTTTGTAAAAAGATACGGATTTTTATGGAGAATAAACCTTTAGCAGAGCGATTGAGGCCTAAGACGCTGGACGATTATATCGGTCAGCAACATTTGGTAGGAAAAGGGAAAGTGTTGCGTAAGATGATCGAATCCGGGGTGGTCTCTTCTTTTTATTTTGTGGGGACCTCCGGGAGTCGGTAAAACGACCTTGGCCATGATCGTCGCCGAACAGCTGAAACGTCCGTTTTATGTCCTGAGTGCCGTTAGTTCGGGAGTAAAAGATGTGCGTGAAGTGATACAAAAGCGGAAAGCCAGCGTTTTTTCAATACGCCTAATCCGATACTTTTTATCGATGAAATCCACCGGTTTTCCAAGGCACAGCAAGATTCTTTATTGGCCGCAGTCGAAAAGGGAACCGTTACCCCTGATCGGGGCGACGACCGAGAATCCTTCGTTCGAGGTGATCTCGCCTTTATTGTCCCGTTGTCAGGTATATGTCCTGAAATCTCAGGAGAAAGCCGATCTGGAAGGCTTGATAGACCGTGCGGTTACGACAGATTTTTATCTGAAAGAAAAAAAATATCGTCGTTAAGGAGAAAGAAGCCCTGATTTCCTTTAGTGGCGGGGATGCCCGTAAGTTGTTGAATATCCTTGAGCTGGTGGTGAATGCCCAGCCGGGACCGGAAATCCTCATCGATAACGATACGGTACGCAAAGAATTACAGGAAAATCCGTTGATGTACGATAAAGACGGGGAACAGCACTACGATATTATTTCTGCCATGATCAAGTCGATCCGGGGAAGTGATCCGAATGCGGCTTTGTATTATATGGCCCGGATGCTGGAAGGGGAGAAGATCCTAAGTTTATCGCCCGGCGTTTGCTGATTTCCGCTTCTGAAGATATCGGATTGGCCAATCCGAATGCGATGTTGCTGGCCAATACCTGTTTCGATATTGTCCATAAAATCGGTATGCCCGAAGCCAGGATTCCCTTATCGGAATGTGTGATTTATTTAGCCACCGCTCCTAAAAGTAATTCGGCTTATATGGCGATCAATGAAGCGATGGCGACGGTGAGACAAACCGGAAACCTACCCGTTCCTTTGTATTTGCGGAATGCTCCGACCAAATTGATGAAAGAACTGAACTATGGGAAAGATTACAAATATGCTCATGATTATCCGGGTAATTTTGTAGAAATGGAGTTTATGCCGCAGGAACTGAAACAGCAGGTATTTTATAAACCTCAGCAAAATGCCGCTGAACTGAAACTATTGGAACGACTGAAAGCCTGGTGGAAGAAGAAGAAATATTAACCTGAAATGGGTGTGTGGCCCTAAAATCCTATATATATGAAAATATTGAATGAAATGACTGGACAAAGATGTTTTTTTTATTAGCCGGTCCTTGTGTCATCGAGGGCGAAGAAATGGCACTCAAGATTGCGGAACATGTTTCCGAGCTCACCGATAAATGGGGGATTCCTTATGTTTTCAAAGAATCTTTTAAAAAGGCCAACCGTTCCCGTTTGGATTCTTTTACAGGAATCGGGGATGAAAAGGCTTTAAAAATATTGGCGAAGATCCGGAAAGATTTTCAAATACCGGTGGTGACGGATATTCATAGTCCTGAAGATGCCGTTATGGCTGCAGAATATGTCGATATCCTCCAGATCCCGGCATTTCTCTGCCGGCAAACCGATTTACTGGTAGCGGCAGCGAAAACAGGCCGGATGGTGAATATTAAGAAAGGACAGTTTTTATCTCCCGATGCTATGCGTTTTGCTGTCGATAAGGTGCGTGAATCCGGGAAATGAAAATGTGATGGTGACCGAGCGGGGGACGACTTTCGGATACCAGGATTTAGTGGTCGACTATAGAGGAATCAAGATTATGCAGCAAGAATGTCAATGTCCTGTCGTTGTCGATGTTACTCATTCTTTGCAGCAACCCAACCAGAGTTGCGGGGTGACCGGCGGACAACCTCAGTTGATCGAGACCATCGCTAAAGCCGGAATAGCTGTCGGAGCCGACGGCATCTTTATCGAAACTCATCCTGATCCGAAAAAAATGCGAAATCGGACGGTGCGAATATGCTGCGTCTGGATTTGCTCGAAGGATTGCTGGAGAAATTGGTTCGGATCCGGAAAGCGTTATGAACGTATTTGGGAAAATAATTTCAGGCTCGATCGCATTTTTAGGAACCGATCCGAGCCTGAAAAGTAATTCGTATAAAATTTTGTTATTTATCGTATTTCTTGCTATACACCAATATTTTATCGATACGGGCTCCGTCCATGTCGACAATCTCGAATTCCAGCTCGTGCCAGGAGATTTTCTCGCCGGTATGGGGGATGTGTTCCAGTAGATGCAGGATCAGGCCGCTGATGGTGTTATAGTCGTATTCGGGATACAGGCATTCCATATCGATGTATTCCAAAAATTCGTAGAACGAGCATTGGCCGTCGACCAATAGCGAACCGTCGTCGCGGCGGATGATTTCAGGTTCGTCGTGGCTTTCGGTGATTTCTCCCAGCAACACGTCTACGATATCTTTTAAAGTAACGATTCCCTGGATACTACCGAATTCGTCGGTTACCAATCCGTATTTGATGTGATCGGATTTCAGATGTCCCAGCGTATTGTACACGCTTTGGTTTTCCGGGAAAAACTGAGCCGGACGTAAAATATCGGCCAGCTTGAAATCCGGTTCGTCCAAATGGCTGAAAAGGTCTTTCAGGTACACCACTCCTTCGATGTGGTCCAGTTCATCGTGGGCTACCGGATACACGGTATACACGTTCTCCTTCACTTTATTCCGGATCGATTCGGCGGATTCGCCGATTTCCAGCCAAATGAGGTCACTGCGATGGGTCATGATAGAACCGATTTTACGGTCGCCCAGGTTGAAAACTTTTTCTACAATGTCTTGTTCTACTTCCTGGATTTCACCGTCTTCAGTACCTTCCTGAATGATTGCTTTAATTTCTTCTTCGGTCACTTTATTTTCTGTAGAGGTATGAAGACCGGTGAGCCGGATAACTGCTTGGGTGCTGGCTGAAAGCAACCAGACGAAAGGAGAGGCGATTTTGGACAGCACTTCCATGGGCCGGGCGATCAACCGGGCGATTTTTTTCCGGTGCATTCATGCCCAGGTGTTTCGGTACCAATTCTCCCAATATTAAAGTCAGATAGGTGACTAATATAACGATGATTCCTTTCGCTAAAGTGAGGCTATGGGCCTGGGGGATACCGATCGTTTCCAGCCAACGGGCCAGATCCCCGGCTAAAGCTTCTCCCGAATATAAAACCGGTCAGAATACCGATCAGGGTGATCCCGATTTGTATCGTGGATAAAAAACGATCCGGCTCATTGGCCAGACGCAGGGCGGTTTTTGCAGTTTTACTTCCTTTTTTTTTAGCTGCTGTTTCTAAACGACTTTTACGGGCAGATACCATGGCAATTTCCGACATGGATAAAATGCCGTTAAAAAAAAAATTAATCCTAAAATAATAACGATTTCCATAAATAATGTCTTATTCTGTTTCAAATATAACGGTATTTCATCAACTATCTGTTTTATTGACTTATTTTTAGAGTTTTTGAAGGTTATTATGAAGTTTTTTCAAAAAGGAAAAGATGGGATGAAGCGGAAAAACAGAAACAATATACCGGTGTTGATTTGTCTGTAAAGAAAGATCGGATCGACAGAGTGAAAGAACAGATATTGCAAACTTTGAGAGAGCGTAGGGGCCTAAAAAAGTGGATTTGAAAGCGACAGAATAGAAACCGATGACAATTTAAAAAATATTATGCCAGTGATATACATATTTACGTTTATAAACGTAGAATTATTTTTTCTTTCTATTCCGATTCCGGATTTTATGTCCTCAGACCGGTTCGCCTGGACCGGTCCGCTAAGGTTTCCCTTCACTGACCGGCGGAACTCCTCACTTCGTTCGTCAAACACCACCGGTCGGGCGTTCGGAAAACCTAACCGGACTCTCGTTCACTGCTCCAATGGTCTTCAGACATAAAACCCTGCATCTATCGTTAGCACTACCGGGCAAAGAAAATATAAGGAAGTTTTTACAATTAAATTCCGGGGCAGCCTATCGGAGTGGGAATATCGAACTCCTTTATAGGAATAAACTTTTACAAAATATTGATTTATAGATAGTATTCTGGTTTAAGGTTTGAAAAGCTCTGTTATTTGAACTTTATGGTTTTCAGGTCCTGATTAGTTTACCATGAAGTGATAACGTCAGTCGAAGGTGTTCGTGTTCGGGGACCATTGGAACTCTGGCGAGTGTCGTCTTGCTTTTTTCTGAACGAACGACCGGTGGTGTTTGACGAACGAAGTGAGGAGTTCCGCCGGTCAGTGAAAGAAAGGGCTGAGACGACCGACAGAAGCGACCGGGTTCCCAAACACGAACACCGCAGACGAATAGGTAACAGAATAATCCTACATTTAGAGTAAACATGTATTAAATGCCAATATTATATATCTAATTTTACGACTGTAATTCCGGCGCCTCCCAGTTGTATTTGTTCATCTCCGAAGGAAGCGACGAGCGGGTTGGTGCTGAGATATTGACGGATCAGTTGCCGCAAAGCTCCTGTCCCGGTGCCGTGTAGTAGCCTTACTTCTTTGTAATTGAGCATAACGGCTTCGTCGAGGAAGGTGATCACTTTTTGCAAGGCTTCTTCTCCGCGCATTCCCCGGAGATCGATATCGGGTTTGAAATCGAAACGTTTTTGGCTGATATTTTCCCGGATATTGGCATACGAGGCTTGGGGCTGGGTACGGGCCACTTTCTTGGCCTGACTGGCCGATGCTCTTTTTCAGTTGGGAAAGTTTAGCCGTCGTTCTCAGATTCCCTAAAGCGATAACCGCAGTTTTGTCGTTGATTTCAAGAATTTCTCCGATGGCTTTGTTGGGCAGACTGACAAAATCCCCTTTCTGTAAAGGGAGTTCGGTTGTGGTGCCCTCGGAAGCCGGAGTTGAAGCGGAGGCTTTATTTTTGGTCTTTTTTTTTTTTCCCGGTTTTGCAGTTTTTCCATTTTTTCCGAATCCGTTCTTCTTCAGCGCTGGCTTGTTCGGAGAGTAACCGTTCTTTTTCGGCCTCCATTTTTTGCCGGATTTCTTTGGTCTTTTCTTTTTCTGCTTGATTTTCGCGGATATCCCGGATAGTCTGTTCGATGGTTTTATTGGCCGAATGGATGATTTCCTGAGCTTTTGTTGGGCTTCTTTGATGATTTCTTTTGCGTAAACGGGAAGCTTCGGTCAATTCCTGACGATATTTTTTCGACTACTTCATCGAGTCGTTTCTCATTTTCGTGAATGCGTCTGCGTTTCTCCTCCCAATAGCGTTTGTCCCGGGCGATGTCTTTCAGATGTTTGTCATAATTGATATGATCTTCACCGATTTTCGAGGCGGCATCTTCCAGTATTTCTTTAGGAAGGCCGATCTTTTTTGCAATTTCGAAGGCAAAAGAAGAACCCGGTTTTCCGATGCATAATTCGAATAAAGGCAACATCCGGTGACTGTCGTAAAGCATGGCTCCATTTTCAATACCGGTAGTTTCCGCTGCAAAATGTTTCAGGTTGGTGTAGTGGGTCGTGATTACCCCTTTCACCTGTTTTTGATTGAGGGTTTTCAGGATTGCTTCGGCTATAGCCCCTCCCAGCATGGGTTCTGTACCGGTGCCGAATTCATCGATCAGGATCAGGGTATTTTCATCTCCGTAGCGGAGAAAGTTTTTCATGTTGATGAGGTGTGAGCTATAGGTACTCAGATCGTTTTCAATGGATTGCTCGTCACCCATGTCGATGAGTATTTTTTTTGAAAATACCGAACCGGCTTGCTTCACTGACCGGTACCGGCAGGCCACATTGAAACATATATTGCAATAAACCGGCGGTTTGCAGGCATACGGATTTTCCACCTGCATTGGGACCCGATATCAGGATAATCCGTTGGGTTTCATCAATCTCTATTTTTAGCGGGACGATATTTTTTATCGCTATTTTTCAGGCTGAGCCATAAAAGAGATGCCGGGCGCTGTACCAGAACATTTCCGGACGTTCGCTGAAAGCCGGTACGGTTGCTTCGATATAGAGTGAAAAAGCTGCTTTAGCCCGGACAAAATCGATGTAAGCCAGAAAATCGTAGGCCGGAATCAAATCATCGACGTAGGGACGCAGGTCTTCGGCAAACCGACGGAGGATCCGGGTGATCTCCCGTTTTTCTTCCAATTGCAGTTCCCGAATTTCATTGTTCGTTTCGATGATTTCCGCGGGTTGGTTCGATATAAGAGGTTTTACCCGTAGCCGATTCGTCGTGGACGATACCGTTTATTTTTTCGTTTATAGGCAGAAGGCACGGGATGACCATACGACCGTCCCGGATAGCGATGGAAGTGTCTTTTTCTGCCCACCCTTCTGTCTGAGCCTGTTGTAATAAAGCCTGCGTACGCCGGGAGATACCGTTTTGTTTTCGTTGAAGCCGATGGCGGATATCTCCCAATTCAGGGGAAGCCGTGTCTTTTATGCTCCCATGGCGGGATACGATGGAATCGAGGCGTTGCAGAATATAAGGAAATAATTGGATATCTCCGGCCTGGGCCGTTAAACGCGGATACCGTTCGTCTTTGCCGTGGAAAAAACGGACTATAGCCGTCAGGGATTCCAGCGATTGCTTGAGAGCGACCATTTCGGCCACTTCCAGAAATAAGCCTTCCACCCGTACTTTGTTCAAAAAGGGACGGGCGTCGCTGAAATGATCGCCGGGAAATTGGTCTTCTTCTTCCAGAATAGACATAAATTCCTGCGTCTCTTCCAGGCGTTCCCGGATTTCTGTCGGTTCAGTAGAAAATTTCATCGCTTCTACCAAATCTCTGCCCATATCGCTCAGACAGTTTTTTGAACGAATTGCCTGATCTTATCAAACTTAATCTTGCTTTCGAAATTTTCCGGATAAACCATTTTGTGCATTTTATTCTTTATTTGACGTTTCCGCTTATTGTCAAGGTGTTTTCCGGTTGAGAGGGATCGTTGGTGATTACTGTGATCGATTTATACTGACGTCCGGATTTGCCGGTAGAGTCGAAAGTGGCCCGGATGGTTGTCGATTGGCCGGGCTGAATTTCTTTTTTGTCCCAGGGTGACGGCAGTACACCCACAGCTGGCTTTCGTTTTCCGGATGAACAGGATACTTTTCCCCTGCATTCGTTAAAGTAAAATCACAACTGGTTTTTTCTCCCTGTTTGATTTCTCCGAAATTACATTCTTTTTATCGAATTGTGCTATCGGCGCATTGGCTTTGTCTTTTTGCTCAGTTTACTGAAATCTTCACTAAGTTCCGCGGTAACGGATAAACGGTTGCTATATTCTTTAGAACCGTTGACGGACAAGATAAGGCTTTCGTAAACATAACCGTAGTCATTGGCTTTGGGAGCATCGAAAGTGACGATAATCTTTCCTTTTTTGCCCGGAGCTACTTGTGCGGGTTCGAAAGTGGCCTGCAAATGGTTGGATTTATAAATGACTCCTAAGCTGACAGCGTCTTTGAGGGTATTGTAATATTCCAGCGTATCTGTAGCGACTTGCCAGGTATATACTTTCTTGAAGTTGATATTGTTGTTTTTGAATTTCAAACCATTCATATTATATTTATACAATAATTCCGGTTTGAAGGATTATCGACCAGATTCCCTGTCAGAATCAATTCTTTACGTGCTGGATTTGCATTGGAATAAACCAGAATCCGCATGTTGAAATTTTCCAGTAATTGCATCGGAATAAACGTGATTTTTATATCACAACTTTTACCGGGGAGAAGCGGACTTTTGGGCCAATCGGCTTTCAGTAAACTGGTCATGGGAGTGACGCGGGTAATGATGACCGGTTGAGTACCTGTGTTTTTGAGCCGTATAAACCACTGTCATCGGCTGATCGTCTGCCAGAAGGTTTTTAAAGTTTGCCGGGATTGCTTTATTTCAAGAACTCCCTGGGCAAATACGGTAAACGTGAATAATAAAGCGGATATAAGTGAAATAAAATATTTCATGACTTCGGATTTTTTTAGTATTCTTATTTCAGATTACCGATCAATTTATAAGTCATAATCGGATTGTGAGGATCGTTGGTCGTGAACTGGATGATTTTAATTAATTTTTGGGCATTTCCGGTTTTTACACTCAGATTAACTTTGATTTTTTTTTCCTGGTTTGACCGTATCTCTGGAAGCTGTGACCGAAAGATTGGAATCTGAAGTTTTTATTTTACGAATGACCAGTTTCCGATTTTCCGATGTTTTGAATGGTGAATTCATGGGTGTAGGTACTGTTTTTATCCAGATCGTTCAGGGTGTATTCCGTTTCCGATAAAGAAATTGCAGGAGCCTTTTCAAAATCACCGTTATAGTGGGAGAAATTCGCTGATCGTTGCTGCAACGGTAATGTCTCCGGTTGTTTTATCGTTTACCTGCAGCTGAATTTTTATCGGTAACAAATCCCCAGTCGTTCTTCTTGGTGGCATCGTATTTGATCGAAATCGTGGCTTTTTGATCTTTAGTCAGGGTCGTAGGACTGACACTTACCGTCAGATGGGGATGTTCACTGATTACCTGAAGTCGGGCGGGTTTATTTTCACTATTGATCACCTCTATCTTCCGTTCCAGTACCTGGTTGTTATTGATCGCCCCCAGATTGATCGTGTTGCTCGTTAATTTTAATGCCCCTATATTGAATTTATACTGATCGTACGGGCCTAACGGTTTCCGGTGACATTACCCCGTATCGTTAGCGATACGACCGAATTGGAAGCATTGGAATTGACTGTAATGCTTTTAACGAAAGCACCCGGACGGTTGCGTGGATCGAAAGCCACTTTGATGCTGCCTGTTTGACCGGGAGCTACCGGTTCTCTGCTCCATACCGGTGTTGTACAACCACATCCGGCCCGTACGTTGGTCAGGATCAAAGGAACATTTCCTGTGTTTTTAAATGAAAAATCAAAAGTCGCTTTACCGGCATTTTCATTGATCGTACCGAAATTGTGAGAGGTTGTTGTAAAATCGATTTTAGCTTTCTGAGCAAAAAAACCAAAACAGGCATTAGGGGCCACCAACAAAAAAATAAATCTTTTCATCCGTCGTAATTTTATATCATCTTCTAAATTTCATACACAAATAAATAGGGAAGATTTTCCCTATAGGCTATAAAAACCTACAAATGTAAAAATAATTTTCAAGTTGTACCAACCCCGTTTTGAGAATTCCTTTCTATGATCTAAACACCTATATTTTTATTACGAATTACTGTCGCATTTCTTTTTGTAATTCCGGGAATAAAGCCTATCTTTTGCGGCGTTTTAACGATATTAATCATTTAAAGAATTAAAAACCATGTATTTATCAGCAGAAAAAAAAAGAAGAACTTTTTCTCAATACGGGAAGTCTAATAAAGATACGGGTTCTGCGGAATCTCAGATAGCTTTATTTTCCTACCGTATCAATCATTTGACCGAGCATCTGAAAGCCAATCACAAAGATTTCGGTACTCAGAAAGCATTGATCAAATTAGTTGGAAAACGCCGGGCATTGCTTGACTATTTGAAAGACCGCGACATTGAAAGATATCGTGCTATCATTAAAGCTTTGAATATACGTAAATAAAAATACGTTTTCCCAAGCCCGGCGACAACCGGGCTTGTTTCTATCCTCCTCCTCCCTCCGAAAAAGAATTCCGTTAAAACATTTTATTTTTAACCGTTAAGTTATTATGAACGTTATTGAAAAAAGAACATTACTCTGGCTGACGGAAGAGTAATTACGCTGGAAACCGGCAAATTGGCAAAACAGGCAGATGGTGCTGTGATGCTGAAAATGGGCAATACGATGTTGCTCGCGACTGTGGTTTCTGCTCAGGATGCAGGTCCTGATGTAGATTTTATGCCCTTGTCTGTAGATTATAAAGAAAAATTCGCCTCTGTCGGACGTTTCCCGGGAGGTTTTACACGGAGAGAAGGAAAATCTTCGGATTACGAAATATTGGTATCCCGTTTAGTCGACCGGGCATTGCGTCCTCTGTTCCCGGACGATTATCATGCAGAGACTTTTGTACAGGTGACCCTGTATTCGGCCGATGAAGAATCGATGCCGGATGCATTGGCCGGACTCGCTGCATCGGCAGCTTTGGCTGTCAGCGATATCCCTTTCCATGGTCCGATCTCCGAGGTACGGGTTGCCCGTATCCAGGGAGAATTTGTGATCAATCCGACGGCTTCCGCTTTGAAAGAGGCCGATCTGGATATCATGGTCGGAGCTACCTATGAAAATATTATGATGGTAGAAGGCGAGATGAACGAAGTTTCTGAAAAAGAAAATGCTGGACGCCATCAAGTTTGCACATGCAGCTATGAAAGAACAGTGTGTAGCTCAGCAAGAACTGGCTGCTGCTGTCGGAAAAGAAAAACGGACGTATTGTCACGAAGTGAACGATGAGGAACTGCGTAAGGATATTTGGGACAAGTGTTACCAAAAAGCCTATGATGTGGCACGGCAGTGTAATGCAAACAAACACCTGCGTGGCGAATTGTTGGACAATGTACGGGCCGAATACCTGGCTTCTCTGCCTGAAGAAGAGCAGATCGAAAAGCCATGTTGGTGGGACGTTATTACCACGATGTGGAAAAAGAAGCGATGCGCCGGATGATTTTGGACGAAGGGGTACGTCTGGATGGACGTACTACCGAACAGATCCGGCCGATCTGGTGTGAAGTAGGTTTATCTGCCCGGACCTCACGGATCTTCGATCTTTACCCGCGGTGAGACACAGTCTTTGTCGTCTGTTACCCTGGGAACGAAACTGGATGAGAAAATTATCGATGAGGCTACTATTCAGGGAAAAGAAAAAGATTTTTATTGCACTATAATTTCCGCCGTTCTCAACCGGAGAGGCTAAAGCTTCACGGGGAGTAGGACGTCGTGAGATCGGTCACGGGAACCTGGCTTTACGGGCATTGAAACGGATGATTCCGGAAGATTTCCCTTATACGGTCCGCGTGGTATCCGATATTCTGGAATCCAACGGTTCGTCTTCCATGGCTACCGTATGTGCCGGAACGCTGGCTTTGATGGATGCCGGTGTACCGATGAAAAAACCGGTGACAGGTATCGCTATGGGATTGATTACGGATAAAGGGTGTGCTAAATATGCTGTATTGTCCGATATCCTGGGCGACGAAGATCACCTGGGCGATATGGACTTCAAAGTAACAGGAACCCGTGACGGTATTACGGCAACCCAAATGGATATAAAAGTTGACGGACTTTCTTATGAAATTATGGAACAGGCTTTGGAACAAGCGAAACGAGGACGGATGCATATCATGGATATCATCACCGAAACCATGCCGGCTCCGCGTGAAGACCTGAAACCGCACGCTCCCCGTATTGTTACCGTTACTATCGACAAAGATCAGATCGGTGCGCTGATTGGTCCCGGAGGAAAGATTATCCAGGATATTCAGGAAAAATCAGGTGCTACCATCAATATTGAAGAAGTTGGTAATAAAGGTATTGTCGACGTTTCGGCTACCAATAAGGAATCGATCGATAAGGCGCTGGCACGGATTCGGGCTATCGTCGCTAAACCGGAAGTTGGTGAGGTGTACGACGGTATTGTAAAATCGATTATGCCTTTCGGTGCTTTTATTGAAATCCTGCCGGGAAAAGACGGTTTGTTGCATGTCTCTGAAATTGATTACAAACGGATCGAGAAAGTAGAGGGATGTATTGAAAGAAGGCGATCATATTCAGGTGAAATTACTGGAAGTGGATCCTAAAACCGGAAAATTACGTTTGTCACACAAGGCATTGCTGCCGAAACCGGAAGGTTATCAGGAAAGATCAGAGCGTCCGCGTGGTGATAGAAATGACCGGGGTGAAAGACGGAACGTCCGGAAAGACACGATCGTGGCGAAAGACGTGAACGTCCCGAACGTCGTGAATCACGGCCTGAAAGGACGGAGGACAATCAGGAAACCGGTAGTGAGGAATAATGGATACGAAGTGATTTATTGCCCGGAACCAGTCTCGGTTCCGGGTTTTTTTATCGGTGTTTGCCGCGGAGGTATTGCTCCAGTTCTTCGATTTCCGGCAAAGTGAGCGGGTTGTAATTCATGCCGCTATGGATCATGATTTCACAGGCCATTTCCAGAAATTCAGCTTTTTCAATCGTACTTTTCAAATCTTTTCCGGCGTATACTTGTCCGTGTTTTTCCAGAAGTTGCAGCATCGTGATTGAGCAGGGCTTCGCTGACAGCCTTCGCTAATTCGGCCGAACCGGGACGATAGTAGGGGACGATGGCTATTTCTCTCCCGCAATAACAGGGGATTTCTATACTGACATTGAAACTATCGGGTTTCTTTTTTCATGCAGGCAATCGTCGTGGCATAAATACTTTGGCAATGCAATACGACATTTACATCAGGGCGGTTTTGCAGGATTTGTAAATGAAAGCCGCTTTCCATAGAAGGGTGGATACCGTTTGTGATTTCACCGGTCGCGACCCGGCAAATGGAGATTTGGCCGGCTTGCAGTTCGGGAAGCCAGGAGCCTGTTGCCGAGATCAGGGGCGAATTCGCCGATACGCCAGGATAGATTACCACTGCTGCAACGGGTCAACCGCCGTTCGCCGGTTTGATGTGCAGCTGCCAGGAATTGTTCAATGTGTTTATCTGTAATTTCCATAAATCCGGTTACTGAAAAGGTTTATTTATCGATGGGCTAAGTTAAGCAATATGTCTGAATTCGGTGGTTGTTTTCAGAGAATAACTCATTCCTGAATGAACGCTGTAACAAAACAAAAATAAATGGAATTACTACGATCGGGTTTGCCCAGTTATTATTATATTTGTAAGCTACAAACAGAGTATGATATGGAGAATAGACTTACAGTGGGATTTACTCATGGAGATGTCAATGGTATTGGCTATGAGTTGATCATTAAAATGATGGCAGAAAACCGGATCTGCGAAGTATGTACCCCGGTATTGTTCGGATCCTCGAAGGTGGCTGCTTATAATCGGAAAGCTTTAAATATAGAAAATTTCAGTTTGAATAGTATTCAGAATGCCCGTGATGCGAATCCGAAAAGGTGTAATATCGTCAATTGTGTCGACGATGCGATCAAAGTGGATTTGGGCCAGGAGACGCCGGAATCGGACGATGCGGCGGTGCTGGCATTGAAGGCTGCTCTGACTGCTTTGGACCGGAATGAGATCGATGTCCTGGTAGGAGCTCCTCAAGGGTGCAATTCCTTTAAGCCCGCAGCGAGTTGTCCGGTATTTTTAGCGAAAGATATGAAACCCGTAATGTCATGCCGCTGTTGGTGGGTGAAAAAGATGAAGATGGGATTCGTTACCAATCATCTGCCGTTCCGGGATATTGCCGGAAATATTACGGTCAACAATATTTACTATAAACTGAAGTTGCTGGATGCTTGTCTGAAGAAAGATTTTACCATCCGGAAGCCCCGGATTGCCGTATTGGGACTCAATCCCCATTCCGGCGAGAACTGTATGTATGGGGAAGAAGAGAAGAATGTGATTATTCCGGCGATCGAACGAGCCCGGGATAATGGGATCATGGCTTTGGGACCTTATGCGCCGGACGGATTGTTCAGTGGTGTAGAATTTGAAAAATTCGATGTTATTCTGGCCATGTATCACGACCAGGGGATGATTCCTTTCAAAACGATAGGGTAATGAAGGAGCGGTGTTATTGGGCAGGATTACCTATTGTATATACCTCTACGGTGCATGGTATGGCGTATGATATTACCGGACAGGGTATAGCGGATGAATCGGGTATGCGTAATGCACTTTATCTGGCTATCGATGTGTATAATAACCGGCAGATGAATGCCGAGTTAGCCCAGAATCCCCTGAGACATTACGACATCGCTTCCAATAGTAACGAAAGCGATTTGAATGTCGAGCAGATTGCCGGAATTGAAAAAGAGATGGAATAATACACTCCCAAGTTTTGACGCTGATTAGCGAGGATTCTGTAAATACCTAAATAAAGTAAGATGGCATATGAAAATGATCGGTTGTAATCATTTCATATGCCATTTATTTACCGAGTGTCCCTACATAGCTAGTTATGAAAATGATTATATTATCTGGTGTATAAGTATTTTAAAATTTTTTGTATTGACATAAAATAGGAAAGCTAAATCTGTTATTTTGCCTAAAGAGTTTATTTTTTGATACCAGTCATAAAAAATTTAGTTTACAAGCAGTACACCCTATTGAATCTACATAGACCAATATTTTAATCGGTTTTAACAATAAATAATTGCAATTTGTATCCCGTCCTACTATTTTTTTGCTTGAATATCGTCAGGGAAAATGATTTTTTTGTTGGTCCATTCTTGAATGATTGTTTGTATGTATGCTTGGTCGGTGTTTTTGCAATTGAATAATAAGATAGTTAGACATATAAAAGGACATACTTCATGGTTTTATTTCTTTATATGTAAAATTTGTAGATGTAGATTATAATCGTTTTTCCTCAGCGCTCATTTCCACTGCAAGTGTATATGGATCGATATAATGTTCAGATACTTCATTCTTGTCGTCAGGTAACAGATCATTGACAAGATCTTCCGTTACCCGGTAAGTGGAATCCGCTTTATTGTATAGCACCTGGTAAAACTCTTTCGTCGAGCCATAAAAAAGTAGTATATACTTTTTCAAAATCGTAGCATGTAGCCAACATAAAAAATAATCCTGTACTCCTTTATCTTCATTTCTTTTCAGAGCTCTCGGCATTGCGGGAATCAAATTGAACCGGTATTTCAGATAGGCGGAATCGGGGAGTAATAAAAAGAGCCTGTTATCATACCTGTCGTAATAAGAAATACCTTCGTCATTATAATTGAAATAATGCGGATAAAGGGCTTCGTATACGTTATCGCTGTTCTCGGGTACCAGTACTTTCCCGAATTTTCCTTCGGAATCGGTAGTCCATATCCCGGATCGCATTTTACGTAAATATGCAGGTTGGATACAAATGAATTTTCCTTTAACGTTAGTAAACGACCGCATTAAATCCGGCAAAGGATATTTGCCGACAAACGCTCCGTTGTAAGTGTATTTTACTAATTTTCTGCTCTCGTTATCATATATACAGATGTGTTTATTACTTTTATCCAGGCAAAAGCCAGTGATAGTGATGAATTCTTGTGGTCCGCGTCCATAATGGGCAATGTTGCAGAGTAGTTTTATTGTTCTGAAAGACACATATACCGTTTCCGTTTCGATCCGAAAGGATAATGTAACTACTGTCTACATATAATTGCCGGATTTGGGAAACGATGCATGAATCGTTCGAATATAATGTAAAGATAACTTACGGAATCTACGAATTCCAGTAGCGTATCTTGGTCTTCTTTTGTGTCAGGTCGATTTTTATGCCGTTGTCTGCCTCCTGTTTACAAGAAAATAAAAAGAATAAAAAAATAATAATATATATAAATTTTTCATTTTTCAGCATATTTATATAAAGGGAGATATACTCTCTCATAAAATAATTATTTCTTTCTATTCTAAAAAAATTAATTAGTTGAATATTTATTCTCTTTTGATAATTTTATCAAAAATATTGCGAATAGATTCATTATTTATTGATTTCCAATAGCTAATACTTTATTATTACGGTCTAATAAAAAGTATGTAATGGATAAGGATAAAGTTGGGAATTGATTTTTTTATTTAAAAGGCCGTTGTAATCGTAAATGACTGGGTAAAAAAAGTGATTGTTTCTTTGAATTATTTCAAATTCCTCGTAATTCTTGGTGAACACTACAAAGATGAGAGCAATGTCGATAGATGAGCTTTTTAATTCTTTCATGTATAGTTTCCAATCGAATAGCTGAAGATGACAATTTGTGCATCCTATTGTATCTATATAGTGTAAAATCTTAAATTCATGATTCAACATATTAGGTAGGATTGTATCTTTTCCCATATATTTAGTTTCTAAATTAGGGAAAATGATTTCTCTATTTGTCCATTCTTTTAAAATTTTTTTTTTAACGCTTGTCTTCGTGTATTACAGGATATGAGAACAAAAATATATAACAAAATTATACAGACAAATTTCATGATCTTAGAGAATAAAAAATTAATATAGGGTTAGAGTCTTCGGAGTAATCTGCCATTAATTTTTGAAGTTCTGGAATCATGATTCTATTTTTTTTGTTGTATATCCAAGGTAAGCTTGACCGATGAATTCATTATGATTGAAACCGATGGGCACAGGGAAGGTCCCGAGATGAAGAGAGTCTATCACCATTTCAGGATCCAAATTGATGGCTGTATGTTTTTTTTGTTGTATATTCCCTAACAAAACTTGTCGTTTTACGTAATATTTTACTAACAGATGCTCGTCAGTTTCGTAGGGTGCCATCAATCTTACATAAGAATTATTCATTATTTCACTCATGATAGCCTGAGAGTTGTATTCCTTTTTTTTTGGAAAATTTCGTCGTCCGGGAAATGATAATCTCCGAAGTAAAAGTGGTAACGTTGTGTTGTGCTATCGGGGAGTTATCGAAAAAATAGTATTGGAAAAATGCGGAAATACATTCAGTTTTCCATCATATACATAAAAAATTCTGTCCCAAACCATGAAGAACCTTGCTTTTGGGATCTACTGGTAATAATTCTTTTGATAAATTGTCCATTTTTGTCAGTGATCCGTAATTGATAGTCATTGTTTCCCCTCGGTCGGGATAATAAAATGCCAACGCTTCCTGTTCAGGTATTACACCAAAAAGAAATCGGATACTCTTCCGTTTTTATTTTATCGATAAAAGACAAGTCATTTAAAGCATAGCGTAATAAGGCCGATTGTTGGTGATCTTTAACTATCAGGGCGCTGTCTGTAGGATCTATGGCAAAACATAAAGGCATTAAAAAAACTCTCCGGGACCACGACGGTTGCCTTCCAAACGATTGAGGTATTTTCCTTCTTTGTCAAATACATATATGCTTTTGGTTTGATAGGAATCTAAAATATAGATTTTATTTGCGAATACCTCGATTTGATCTATCGCTCCTAAAAGGCAGCTTTCATTCGTTTCCAACTTAACAAAACGATACTGTTCTAATAATTGATTATCGGAAATTTTGGTAAATGCTCCAAAATCCACAACAGTACCTTGTGATTGCTCTTTAGGAGTACAATTCCCGAGCAATAGAATTAAAAATAATAAATAAAAAATATTTCATAGTGATTTTATTTAGAGGGTATTAACACCCTCTTAGATTTATTGATTATCTTCCTGTACAAGTTTCATTACCTGGCTGTGCACAGTTATATCCCGTTCCATCAGGTCTATAGAATCTTTCCCAAATTTTTTTGATCATAACCTCCTTCTGCACTTGCTAATGCCTCCAAGTTCGAAAACATTAATCCAAAGGACGAAATTTTATCATTGTCAGCCAGTTTTGTCCCGATAGTAGCTAATACTACAAAGAAAAAAGTAATATACCTATTTTTTTTACAGTTCTTTTTTTCATATCATTATAAATTCTAGTTGTTTAATAAAAATGAATTTTTTCTTAATCTAATTTGTATAATCCCCTGCCTTGCAGCGAAACTATACGAAAAAATCAGTACATTGCGACCTCTCTTTCTTTTTTTAGAAGAGTGAGGGGACGATGACAGATTGTCTTTTCAAAAGTTGGTCTGTCGATCGTCCCTGTTCTCTATAGTTTAAAAAACATTTATTAACGGAATAAAGTAAAATAAATTATTTTAAGAAAAAAAAATTTCTAATATTCTATGATATACCCGAAGAGTATTTTTGCGGCATGCTGTCGTATCGAGAGCGATATAGTTTCCTTTGTCGGGGTATGTAGCAGTCCCATTTTCCGAATATTCCAATTCAGGCGGAAATCGAATAGAAATCTACGACAAAAGCCTCAGCGACAATGTGATTGTCAGTGAGAGGACGATTACCATCAGGTATTGGAAAAGGGTTTTGAGGAGTTCCTTCATGGAAATTTGAATTTAATTTGAGTATTTACATTTTACTGAAATAATTGTTCTTTATTTTTTAAATAATTTCTCAATGACTCTGTGTCGTCTTTGTCTGGAATGAAAATATTTTGTACAGTATTGTTTGAATCTATTAGAGTTTATATTGAATAATTGATTAAAGCGTTCTTTTGACTTATCTTTGTGGTCTAAAAAGTTCAATTGATGTATTACGACAAGATTCGCCACCGTAATAACCAAGTGCTTGCAGCTACAGGATTAACTACTGTTGAGTTTGATGCCTTACTAACAACTTTCAAGTACCATTGGGATGAATATTACAGCCATTTTACCTTGGAAGGTAAAGTGCGTCAACGTATATCTTACAACAGGAAGACCAGTGTATTGCCTCTGATTCAGGACAAACTGTTCTTCATATTGGTATATTTGAAGACTAATCCTCTTCAGGAACTCCATGCTATTCAGTTTGAGATGACCCAGCCCCAGGCCAATAGATGGATTCACCTTCTTTCTGATATTCTCCGGCGTACATTGAAAACGCTTGGTGAATTACCGGACCGTAATTCCAAACGTCTGATACACATTCTTCAAGGATGCGAAGAAGTATTGTTGGACGGAACAGAGCGACCTATTCAACGTCCTTTGGATGAAGACAGGCAGTCAGCATGCTATAGTGGTAAAAAAAACTCATAGCATAAAGAATAACTTGTTATGTACCAACCAACTTAGGATTGTATGGCTGAGCTCCACATACGAAGGTCATGTCCATGACAAAAAAAGATTTGTGATGAAGAACCTCTTCTACTCCCCAAAGGTATCAGGCTCTGGCAAGATACAGGTTTCATCGGACACAGGCCGGATGGGTTGAAATATGCATGCCCAAAAAGAAACCTGAAGGAAAAGAGCTTACTGCTGTTGAAAAAGCAAGAGAACAAGCGGATTTCCGGAATCAGGATTAAAGTGGAGCATGCCATAGGTGGTATGAAAAAATGCCGTATTGTCAAAGAACGATTCAGATGCCATAAATTCGGTTTCGAAGATATGGTGATTCTTATTGCTTGTGGATTACACAACTTCAGAATCAGTTACAAAATGAGTCATATAACAATTTAATCTATATAATGTCTATTGTAAACAATAATGGAGTAGTATATTTGCTTAGTGGAATTTTTTTTTTTTTAATGAAGTAGTTATTTGTTTTCCTAAAAAAGTTTTTCTTAATCTGTTTTCAATATCATTTGAAAAAAATATAATATATTTATTTTTTTTGTATAGTTGGGAAACTCTGATTTGATGGTTTCACTTATTTCCTCGAGACACGGTTGACAAGCTTCCATTGAGAAATGGAAAACTAAGATATTTTTGCAGATATATTTATCTCTGGATCTGTACTAGTATAGAAGGGGTATTTTCTATTTCTTTGATTATTTTTTTGCTTTGATTGTTTCAATATAGTGTATATAATTGATTTCGAGTATGATATTTCTTATATTGTCGAGATATAAAAATATGGATAAACATACTAAGTTGAAAACGATTGTGGGAATAATAATATATTTCATTTTCATAACTATTCCTTTTTTAAAATATATTCGATTAGAATAGGATTACTATCTTCTGTCAGCTGATTTAATATTTGATTGTTTTCGTCGTCGAGTACTTGTTCATTCAGATATTCTTCTTTTTTCTCCAGGGTTCGATGGGACCGAGAGCAATGGGAATCGTTTAGAACATAGGGAGTGAAGATGACTCCTTCTTTGGTTTTGTGAAATACAATATTCCGCTGTGTCTTTTTTATTGTGTAGAACATTTACATATTTTTTGCCGGATCGGATAGAGAGACAAGTATAACGGTATAAATCGGTTTCCAGGTTATTGACATGCGTATAGGGGAGTAATTCCTGTATGGCAAAATAATCTTTTCTATTATTTCGGTCGTATTCGGGAATCACTTCGTTCGGGTCGTATTTGTGTCCCGGGAAAAACCATCGATAGGCAGGAGCTATGTTTGTCGGGGTAATGGCGAATACATCATCGTATAAATAACGGGAAAAAATATACGGTGTCTCGGAAACGGTAAAAACTGCTCAAGGGCGAGTTTATGGATAATTTTTTTGAACTTTTAAAACCACTGTAAACGATTTTTGAAGTAGTCCGGGAATAAATATTTAATGTAGAAGGTTCTGATAGACTATAAAAGGCAATACTGTCTCGGCTCAAAGGAATGAATTCATCGTATGCATGCAGGTCTTTGGGTAACATGAAAGAATGGAGATATTTACCGTTTAAATCAAAAAGCAAGCAGTTTTCCCCCAGGGATCGAGTATCTCCAGGCATCCGTTGAAAGGATTTATGGCTAAATCTGAAATAGACATATATTCTTCGGGTCCTCTCCCTTTTCGGTTTATTTTAGAAATAAACTGTCCTTCTCGGTTGAAAATGAAAATTTGATTCTGGATACGATCGTAAATAAAAATCTTGTCTTTAGAGGTAATAATTTTAGTAATATGGGCGACTAATGAAGAATCTGTCGTTTCCAAAGGAATCAGACGGACCTGGGAAACGAAATCGAACAGGGATATCTCGTCTTCCTGTTCGATAGAAGCGGTGATAGTATCTACTTCTTCGTTAACGGTGAGTGAGTCTTTACAGCTGCCGATAAATAGGCAGAGAACTAATATAAGAATGGTATTTTTTTTCATTTCAATGGTAGTTATTAAATAAATAATTTGAGGAATTTGTTTTCAAATTTTGTTGAAACATGATGAAAACAAATTCCTTTTTCATTTTACATATAATCGAAAGGTTTATCGCAATAATCACTTAGAAAACCTGTCTCTTTACACCACCAATAGTGGGCAGAACCTATTGGTTCATAACAACGTCCCCATCCTTTGCCGCTACAATTAACGTCAACAGGAGGTAAAGTCTCTCCTGCTGCAAATGCTTCTACTTTATCGAAGAGAAGTTCTAATTTTTGAGTTATCTACATTTAACATGTTTATGAAATTGAAAATTGTTAACATAATACATATGCAACTTCAAAAATTAATTTTCTTTTCATATTCTTTTAAATATTAAATTTTAAGTAATTGGATCAATTTGATTTTTTAATTGGATTTATAATTCTCCCTGCCTTGCAGCGAAACTATACGAAAAAAATCAGTACATTGCGGCCTCTCTTTCTTTTTTAGGGGAGTGGTGGGACGACGACAGATTGTCTCTGTCAAAAGTTGGTCTGTCGATCGTCCTATTTTCTCTAGGTTAAACATTGTATTAACGGAATAAAGTAAAATAAATTATTTTAAGAAAAAAAAAATTCTAATATTCTATAATATACCCGAAGAGTATTTTTTAGGTAACAGGCTCTCCATTTTTCGTATGTTCCGGTTCTTGAATTGCTCGGTATCGTAAATTTAGTTTTGTAGTGAGAGAGAAACTAGAACGGGATATTATTTCATACGCCATTTATTGTAGTATTCCGTATCTTAGCCATATCCTAGTCCGGATATTTCTTCCGTTTGGGCTACCGAATCTTATTTTTGGGTGGAATATCTAAAGATACAAAAAACCAACTGATCCACAATGTTTTAAATATGAATCAGTTGGCTAGCTTTTATGTTATTATTGAATGTCCCGCTTTCGGTCATTTTTTCCCTTTCAGTCTTCCGAGAATACGGGGGATGTAAGTAGAAATGTGCCGTTTCTTTTTTTTTGGCTTCGTATACATCTGCAATTTTTATCAATATCGCAGATTCCTCCACTCCCGCCGAAACCGGGGTTGATGGCTGTTCCGAACATCTTCATCAGAAGGGGACAGACTCATATAAGCATTTACCAGGGGAGGAATGTTTTCTCCCAATTCCCGGACATAATGGGACAATATCTTGTAATCTTCATTATAATTATTACCGATAAAGATTTTTTTCATCTGCTCCTCGTCGATTTGAATATCCAGGGGATGGATGGGAACCACTAAACCTACTGTATCCTTGAAAATATTTATCTATAAAATAGAGGATCATATTCCGGGCCTGAATATTAAAACTGGTATACATCGTCACTTTCCCGAAAAAATATTCTATCTGGGGATGTTCTACCGTGAGGGCTCCCAATCCGTCCCAGAGATTGTCCAGAGCGAAAACAGATTTTCGTCCCATGCGGGTCGACTGGTAGATCGGATGTACGAAAGAACGTCCGAGTTCGATCATTTTCGGCAGGTAATCGGATTTGAATTGATCTGAAAAACGGAAAAGTTCGGTTGTCGCCAGGTTCGGTTCTCCTTCGGCATTGAGCGATAGATGGTCACAAAGAATATAACGGTAGCCTCCGATAATTTCCTGTTCCTGGGGATCCCAGACGATCAGTTGCTGATAAGGAGTTTGTGGATCGACATCGAATTCGTCGATGTCGGTTTCTTTCCCGGTACCACCTCCGGCACTACGGAACGTAAGCTCGCGGATACGCCCGACTTCCTGCATCAGGTTTGGAGCAGAATGAGCATCGAAGGTATATATTTCATTACCGCCTTTATTCGTCTTCCGCATAAAATGTTCTTCAGTCAGCTCGGCGATAAGCTTCTTTTTCTCGATAGGGTAAATGACAGGTTGCATTTTTTTACAATTTGAAAATATAGGGTTTTATCGATGGGAAGCAAGGAGCCGGTGACTTCTGTGCCGATCGATTCCACGGAACAAATATAATGCTTTATCGTTTTTTTTGTATCTTTACACGCAAAATAATGATATCGATTAAAGCATAAAGCCCGATGAAGTTCAAGGTATTTAGTAAAATTCGTTTTTTCTTTCTGATATATAGCGTTATGATCTTTAGCGCTTGCCATGATTCCGATAAGATCGAGCCGGAATACGGCGAACGTACCGTATTGATTTATATGGCAGCCGATAATAATCTGAATAAAGACGGTGAAACCAATATAAAGTCTATCCTGAAAGGGATGGAACAAACGGCAGGACGGCTGGTGATTTATATCGATCCCCGGTATGATGTGCCTCGTCTGCTGACCGTTAAAGGGGGAAAGGGGTGCCGTCTGGATACCTTGGAGACTTATACAGAAGAAAATTCGGCTTCACCCGAAGTGTTGGCAAGGGTGGTAAAGGAAGTGCAAAAAAGATATCCGGCCTCTTCCTATGGGTTGGTATTGTGGTCGCATGGTCTGGGGTGGGTGCCGCCGGAATATTCCTTCCCGGGGGGATATGCGATGCGGTTGCTTGATCCGGATATGCCGAGGACGAAATATTATGCCGAAGACGAACATCCCGGAACAACGGGGAAGGCTTATATGGATATCCGGGAGATGGCTGCCCGCTTGCCCGGACATTTCAGTTTTATCCTTTGGGATGTATGTTTTATGGGAGGTATCGAGGTGGCTTACGAATTGAGAAATAAAAACCGATTATATGATCGCCTCTCCGGCAGAGGTGATTTCCAACGGGTTTCCCTATGAAAAAATGATGCCTTTGCTTTGGGGAGGAGAAGAGGCTATGAAACAGATTTGCCGGGAATATTATAACCATTACAATAAATATCAGGTTAATTCCCTGTGGCGTTCGGCGGTGGTCGGGCTGGTAAAGACCGAAGAATTAGAACCTTTGGTAGCGAAGGTACGCACTCTTTTAGCCGGGAAGACCGACTATGTGAGAGCCTGGCATTATCCGCTGAGTAAGGGGGGATTGCCTATGGTATTTTTCGATTTCGGCGACTATATCCGGAAGATGACAACCGAAGAGGAATATAACTCGTTTAAGAAACAACTAGACCGGGTTGTGATCTACAAGGCAGCTACCGAAAAATTGTTCGGTGATGAGGTGCCTGCCGATAAGTTTAGCGGCCTGACTTCATATATTCCTTTTTCGGAATGGTCTGATATGAATACCTATTATTATACTTTGGATTGGGGAGCTACGGTATACGAAAATAATTGATGGGATGAACCGACGGATTTTACAACTGGCGATACCTTCTATTGTATCTAATATCACAGTCCCTTTACTCGGTTTGGTGGATGTCACGATTGTCGGGCATCTCGGATCGGCGGCCTATATCGGTGCAATTGCGGTGGGAGGATTGTTGTTCAACATCCTCTACTGGAATTTCGGTTTCCTGCGTATGGGTACCAGTGGGTTGACTTCTCAGGCCTATGGACGTAAGGATGCCGATGCAGAGGTAAAAGTATTGGTACAAGCGGTCAGTGTCGGTTTGATTTCTGCTGCCGCTATTCTGATCCTGCAATATCCTGTCGAACGGCTGGCCTTTTTTATTTATTGGATACCAGCCCGGAGGTAGAACAATATGCCGTCACCTATTTCCGGGTGTGTATTTGGGGGGCTCCGGCTGTATTGGCGATGTATGGTTTCAAGGGATGGTTTATCGGAATGCAGAATTCCCGTTTCCCCATGTATATCGCTATCGCGGTCAATATCATCAATATTGTCTGTAGCCTCTGTTTTGTGTTCGTCCTGGGCATGAAGGTGGAAGGGGTGGCTTTGGGAACCGTAGTGGCCGAATGGTCGGGATTGGCTATGGCTTTGTTATTGTGGAGAAAGCGTTACGGGTGGTTGCGTTCCCGGATCGTTTTGCGCAATAGTTTACAATCGGTGGCTATGCGCCGTTTTTTGCCGTTAACCGGGATATTTTTTAAGGACTGTTTGCTTAATCGCCGTCACTACTTTTTTCACTTCTACCGGTGCACGTCAGGGCGATACTATTCTCGCAGTGAATACTTTGCTGATGCAGCTTTTTACCCTTTTTCCTATATTATGGATGGTTTTGCCTATGCTGCCGAAGCGCTGGCCGGGCGGTATATCGGGGCTTGTGATCTGAAACAGCTCCGGCATGCGGTGCGCAATTTATTCGGTTGGGGAGTCGGGATGTCACTTTTATTTACCTTGTTGTATGGCGTAGGAGGGAAAAATTTTTTAAGTTTATTGACCAATGATCAACAGGTGATCCGGGTGGCAGGAGATTATTATTATTGGGTATTGGCCATTCCTTTAGCAGGTTTCAGTGCTTTTTTATGGGACGGTATCCTGATCGGAGCTACGGCTACCCGCCAGATGCTGTGGGCTATGGCAGTCGCAGCAGAGGCTTTTTTTCCTGATTTATTACTGTTTTGCGGGAGGAACCGATAATCATATCCTGTGGTTGGCATTTCTGGTATATCTTTCATTGCGTGGTATCCTGCAAACACTTTGGGGACAGCGGATATTTTCACCACGATACCTGAAACAGGGCTGAAAATTTATCGGTACGATAAATTTTAGTTTGTGAAGTTTATAAACTAAATCGGATTATGAAACGTTTGGAAATTCTTTTGGATGACATTACACATTTAAAGGTAGATGCGATTGTGAATGCTGCGAATTCTTCGTTGTTGGGCGGAGGAGGTGTCGATGGGGCTATTCATCGGGCGGCCGGACCTGAATTGCTGGAGGAATGCCGGAAATTGAACGGTTGCCCGACAGGAGAAGCGAAGATTACGAAAGGGTATCGTTTGCCGGCGGCTCATGTGATACATACGGTAGGACCGGTTTATCGGGACGGCGGGCATCATGAACCGGAATTGTTAGCCTCCTGTTATCGTAACAGTTTGCGGCTGGCAGTAGAGAACGGGTTGAAAACCATCGCTTTCCCCTGTATCAGTACCGGAGTATATCGTTATCCCAAACTTGAGGCTGCCCGGATCGCGTTCCGGGAGATCACTCGTTTTTTGGCTGTTTATCCCGGTTTTGAACAGGTGATTATCGTCTGTTTCGGGCCGGAGGACTTCAATATATATAACCGGCTTTTTGGCAGAAGGGCCGGAAGCCTAAGAAAGATCGGCTCGCATGCGCTTTATACCTCCGATAACAATACCGTAATTTATCAGGAGGATCAGGATCAGACTCCCCAGGAAATATTGCCATCCCCAGGTGTCCAGGATCACACCGTACCCCAACCCAGCAAACTGGATCCCAGGTAGTAGGTGAGCAGATAAATAGAGATAGTGACCGAACGCTTGGAGAGATTGTAATCGCTGACAATACGGTTGCATAAAACATGTACGACGAAAAAATTGAAAGTAAATACAGCCAGTCCTAAAGTCACGACCCGGAAGTCGGTGATGTATAATAGTAAAATGCCGGCAGCTGAAACTAAAAACATGGCTTTTAATACCTTAAAATGAGTGAAGTACCGGGGAGTCCGGCTGTCGCAATCGACCCGAAAATACCGAATATATACATTAAATAAATATAGTGGATATAATGTTCCGGGAAATTGAAAGGTGCTTTGGTCAGATAGAATCCCAGGTAATTGTATAAACTGACGAAAACCCCCAGGATCAATCCTCCGGTCAGGTAGAAAGGGATCAATGCTTTTGAGGTGATCAGTTGGAGATTTGCTATGATGAGGGTATGGAAGCTTTCCTTGCGGGGCATAAAGTTGGTGGAGCGGGGGCTGAACAGTAAGAACAGTATGGCGAATAAGGCGCAGATCAAACCGATGCTGACCGATGCGATCCGCCAGGTGTAAAGGGCTCCGATCCAGGATGAAATGACTCGTCCGGCCATACCTCCCAATGCGTTTCCGGCGATATACAGACCCATGATTTTCCCTTTGTTGCGGGACGATACCTCTTCCGCAATGTAAATATGGATACGGATGTGGCTCCGGATAATAGAAAACCTTTGGCAGCACTGAGCAAAAATCAGCGGAAGAAAGGTCGGGGGGAGAAAGAGGCCGCAACGGAAAAGATCGACGAACTGAGTAAACCGGTACCGATCATTTTTTTCCGGGGAATGCGGTCGGCCACGAACATGGTGGTAAAAAGACCGAAGACCATTCCCAAAGTCGAAAAAGAAAATAGCGAAACTGCTTTCGCTGGCCGAGAGAATAAAATCTTTGGCTAAATCCGGTAACAAAGGCTGGAAATAGTAGAGCTGGGCAAAACAGGAGAACCCCGATAAGAATACACATATTGAAATAATCAGGTCCTTCGGGTTCTCCTTTTTTTTTCTATGTCTGCAAAAGAAGTATTCATTGAAAACCGTGGAATGATATCTACCTTTAAAATCCGGTAAAATTACCATTGCAAAAATAGGAAAATTATTAAAATTTTTCCCTGTATATCCGGGGATATCGGATGAAAAAAATCGGTGGGATAACAATACCGGGGGAGGCGGGGTTGGGCGGACAGGGAATGACTAGAGAAAAGAGTACAAGGCATGCTATCGTTTACAGACAGTTTGTCTTGTACTCATACCGGAGGAAAGAGATTGCCGGCCTATCCTGCCGGATCAGATCTTTACGACCCAAACAGCCAGTTTACTACCGGATACTGTAAACTTACCGTTTCCCTCTTCATCTATGGTTACTTCTTCCTGGCGGTTACCGGTAATTTCGTGCCATATTTCTCCTTGGTGTTCTGTGCCTACCTGCATAATTTTATCTCCGTCTTCACCGTTCGAGATCAGAAGGGCCAGGCCGGAATGCGGATGGGCTTCATCCCCTTTACGGGTGAAGCCGATTGTATTGGGGTGATCGAAATAGTCTAGCTGTTCGCCGTGGGCATATTTTTTACGGGCGTCCAATAAAATATCCAGGATCGGACGGTGAGGAGATTGCTTTCTTTTAATGCTATAATAATCGCCGTAGAAAATACAGGGATACCCGTCTTTTCTCAATAAGATCAAGCCATAGGCCAGAGGTTTGAACCAGTCTTTGACTTGAGATTCCAGGGAACTGTTTTTCTGGGAATCGTGATTGTCTACAAAAAGTGACCGCTAAGTCGGGATGGTCGTTGACCAGGGTGTCGTTGAAAAGTTCTTGTAAATCGTAGTCCCTGCCTTTTTTGTGAAGCCTGGAAAAAATGATAATGTAAAGGGACATCGAATAAGTCTATCTTATATTTAACCTCGGAAAGGTATTTGTCCAACGAGTCTTTATCGTTTTTCCAATATTCCCCTACGGCATAAAATTGTTGTCCTTGTTTAGCTCTGACGGCTTCGAGGAACTGTGCGATAAATTGATCGTTGATGTGTTTGATGGCATCGAGACGCATCCCGTCGAGGTGTAATTCCTGGCTGACCCAGATCCCCCATTTCTTCATTTCTTCCACTACTTCCGGGTGATCGAAGTCGATATCGGCAAACATCAGGAAATCGTAGTTGCCGTTTTCGTCGTCTACCCCCTCACTCCAGGTTTTTTCCTTCCCCGACAATCTGAAAAATTCCTTTTTTACCGGTAGCTACGTCGCATTCGATGCCTGAAAAATGATACCAGTGCCATTTGAAATCCGAGTATTTATTTCCCCGGCCCGGAAAATTGAAACCGGTCCATCCTTCGATTTCATAGGGCTCACCGAGTTGTTCTGTTCTTTGGTCGGGGTTTACTTCCCGGGCCATGAATTTTTTCGGTATAGTCCGCTCCGGCTTTGTGGTTCATCACGGCATCCAGATAGACACCGACCTGATTTTTGTGCAGCTCGTCGATCATTTCCTGTAGTTGCTGTTTGGTACCGTATTTTGTCCGGATGGTTTCTTTTTTTGATCGAATTCTCCCAGATCATAAAGATCATAAGTACCATATCCTTCATCGTCTTGTTTCAGGGCTTTGTAGGCTGGGGAATCCAGACAGCCGTAATTCCGATCGCATGTAAATGAGAGGCATCCCGTTTCAACTGATTCCACAAATCCCCATCGTTGGGGCATATTCCATTCGAAATACTGCATCATTACTCCATTTTCCATATTTTTTTGTATTGGTTTCCTGTTTAAAAACGAAATTTTACGCCATAAAGTTCTTATGATAAGATTATTTAGAAACTTCTGATCTTTTCTGACGTTAAAAGAGTATCGAACGGCGTGTCATTCGACAGTTTCATACCGGACTCCATGATCGGCCATTTTGTGGCCGTAAAAAAGTGTTCGTAGGGTATATAACTTTATAAATTAATTTAACCCGTTCGTTTTAACCGAAACAGATATGGAACAGAATAACAGAATTTGGTGGAAAGAAGCGGTGGTTTATCAGATATATCCCCGTAGTTTTAAAGACAGTAATGGTGATGGAATCGGAGATTTATGCGGAATCATTTCCTGTTTGGATTACATCAAAAGCCTGGGAGTCGATGTGATTTGGCTGAATCCGATTTATGCTTCGCCTAATGATGATAATGGATACGATATCAGTGATTACCGGGCTATTATGAAAGAGTTCGGAACGATGGAAGATTTCGATTTGTTACTTCGGGAAGTGCATGCCCGGAATTTAAAACTGATACTGGATTTGGTCGTAAATCATACCAGTGACGAGCATCCCTGGTTTCAGGAAGCCCGCAAGTCGCGGAAGAATCCGTATTATACCTATTATCACTGGTGGCCGGTGGAACAGGAAACTCCTCCCTTGCGTCCGAGTTATTTCGAGGAGTCGGCCTGGACTTACGACCCTCATACCCGGGCCTGGTATTTACACTATTTTCGCGGAAACAGCCCGATCTCAATTGGGAAAACCGGGAGGTGAGAGAAGCGGTGTATGATATGATGCGTTTTTGGTTCGATAAAGGAATCGACGGTTTTCGCATGGATTCTATTCCTTTGATCGCTAAAGACCCGGCTTTCCCCCTCTCGACCGGAAGAAGTATCCGGATTTGTTTTCTTCTTATGCACATGGACATCATATGCACGAATATTTGCACGAAATTGAACCGCGAAGTATTGAGTAAATACGATATAATGACCGTTGGAGAAGGTTCGGCCGTTACTTATAAAGAAGTGGAAAAAATTTGTCGGGCCCGAGCGGCAGGAATTGGATATGTTATATGGATTCGGCCCTTCGGAAGTCCGGAATTATACAACGGCCGATTGTCCCGATTCAGGTATCGGCTATAGCCTGATCGCTTTGAAAAAAATGTTCTCCGGTTGGGATAAAGCGGTCGGGAAGGGATGGCCTGCCATTTATCTGGGAAATCACGATCAGCCCCGGATGTTGAGTCGTTTTGGAGATGACCGCCCGCAATTCAGAGTATATGCCGCTAAGATGCTGGCGACTTTTTACTGACGATGCGGGGCACTCCTTATTGGTTGGCAGGTGATGAAATCGGGATGTGTAATCCGAAGTTCGACCGGATCGGGGATTATCGGGATATTGCGACTTTGAACCAATACAAACAGATAGAAAACGCAAAGGAGATACGCAATGGTTTCTTCAGATGCAGCAACAGACTTCCCGGGATAATGTGCGGACACCCTTTCAATGGGATAACTCGGGACAAGCCGGTTTTACAACCGGAATGCCCTGGATCGGAGTGAACCCCGACTATCGGAAAATCAATGTCGCGGCCCAGGAAAAAGATCCCTGGTCGGTATTGAACTATTTCCGGCAATTGATCGCTTTACGGAAAAGTTCTCCGGATCTTGTTTATGCCGGCTATACCTTGTTGGATGCAAAAAATCCCCGGACCTATACTTATCTCCGTAAAGGAGAAAAATATCACTATCTTGTTGTACTGAATTTCTCTTCCAAACAGGCTGAGGCTTATCCGGGAATCGATATGCAGGGAGCGGAAATTTTAATGTGCAACTATGGCGATCTGCCTCAGTTAGATAAGGTAGTATCTTTACGGCCATACGAAGCGGTGGTGATGCGGTCGGAGGAATTCGGCGGTTGACGGGAGTATGGTTTGGCACATAATTTTGTATCTTTTTGCGCTCTCTTTTTTTAAGCGATGGAGCGGATTATTTTTATCTTATCATATGAAAGCGTTGGGATTGCTGGATGGTGTATGCCAACCGGGCAATAGATGCCGGTGATTTTTTCAAAGTATAGGTCGGTATATCGGGGATGAAGACCAGGAAGTATGGCCTGTAGTCAGAAAGATTACGGAAACGATCCGTAAGTACGATACCCCTATGCTTTTCAAACAGTTTGGCCGGAAAAAATTTAAGGATGAACGTATGTTTCTGCAAAAGTGGAGGAAGCGTATATCCGTGAAGATATCCGGCCTTATATCGATAAGTATGTCGCACAGGTACTGGATGAACTGACCGAAAGCGGGTTGTCCTTTGTTTTTTGAAAACCAGTCGTTTAGATAATTTTTTATAAGAATCAGCGCCTGATGCTTAAATCCGTTCCTTTGCGGGCATTGTTGAAATTCGAAAGGACAGGGGAGTTTACCCGTTATATTTTGCGTTTGACAGATGGAGAGAAAAGACCTTTTATCCCAGTGATTACGCGTTGAAGGTGCTGACCCGGCGGCCTTGCCGGGTGGTTTCAGGCAGGCAGCTATTCCGTTTCCCGGAAGATTTCGACGGGCAGCGTTTGCAACCTTTTTTTGCAGAAAAGGGAGATTATGATCCCCAAGGCAAACGAAAGTATCTATTTCCGGCGTTTTATCCTGAAAAATGTACGGCATGAAGAGATCGAGGTACAAGGTTTCGACGTGATCGTCCGGGAAGTAGAAAAACAGGCCTTCCTGTCACTTGAACGCGATATACTCGGCATGCCGGTCCTGGTGATGGAATATAAATACGGTAATCAATATATTCCCGGCTGGTCGTCCCGGAAAGCTTTGGTGGAATTATATACGGAAGGAGACCGCTATGCTTTCTATAAGGTCAGCCAGGATCCGGAATGGGAACAGCTGCAAGCCCGGCAATTGGTTGCTTTGGGGATCAGGAACGATACGGAAGGGTATTTCCATTTGCCGGAAGTTACTGTGATGACCTGGAAGACTGAAAAAGAAACCGAAGATCGGGACAAAGTGAGCGGGGGAGGTTATTGCCGATGCCTGGCAGAAGACCGTGACCTGGGTACAGACACATGGGGATGAGTTGAAAGCGATGGGGATCGGCTTCACTCAGAAAACATTGCGCCGGGCCTATTATATCGGAGCCTGGCAGATCGATAGTTCGGTATCGGAAACGATGGATTGGTTCGAATTGAAAGCAGAAGTTATTCTGACTGATGGGCGCCGGATTCCTTTGCTTCGTTTCCGGGACCATATTCTGACGGGTAAACGTGAGTTTTTACTCGATGACGGCACCTTATTCCTGATTCCTGAAGAATGGTTCGCTACCTATACCGAGTTGCTTTTATTTGCCCAAGGAAAGGGGACTTCCTTATTTTTTTTTCACCGCAGCCAGTATATTTTATTAAAAAAACTGGGCGGAGACGACCTGTCATTTTTCATTGCCGGAGAATTTGCAAGTGGAAGAGGTGACTCTGCCCTTTGATTTTCAGGTGACTTTACGTCCGTACCAGCGTTTCGGTTATGAATGGATGTACCGTTTGTACCGATGTGGCTTGGGAGGTTGTCTGGCCGACGATATGGGATTGGGAAAAAACACTTCAGGCCATTGCCCTGATCTTGAAATACAGGCAGGAAGGAGTAAAAAAGCCTGTTGTAAACCGATGGCCTGACAGCGGAAAACAACTGAGTTTGTTCGATGCCCCGGAAGAGGTAAGCAGGCCGGATGAGGGAGATCGTTCATTGGTATACCATACCTGTCTGGTGGTTGTACCGGCTTCTTTGATCCATAATTGGCGGAATGAACTTCGGAAATTCGCTCCTCAGCTGACTGTGACTATCTATGCCGGAACTAACCGTATCGATTTGCGTTCATACCTGCAACGTTCGGATGTCGTATTGATCACTTATCATACTTTGCGGAACGATATCGATATTTTGTCCCGCCTGACTTTCGGTATCGTCGTTGCCGACGAAGCACAAATGTTAAAGAATCCGGGGTCTCAGCTCCATCAGGCTATGATGCGTATTCAGGGAAGGTGTTTTTGGGCTTTGTCGGGTACACCGATAGAAAATTCACTGACCGATTTGTGGGCTGTGATGAATTGGGTGAACCGGGGATTACTCGGATCACAGCGTTTTTTCCGCGATCATTTTATCCGTCCTATATTGGCCGATGTAGAAGGGCGGATGAGCGAAGCTTTGCGTAAACTGATCGCTCCGTATATTTTACGCCGTACCAAAAGAAGAAGTGTTGGCCGATTTGCCGGATCTCACAGCCGAGTTGGTCGTTTGTGAACCCGAAGAGGAACAGCGGAAGGTATACGAAGAGGAACAGTCCCGGTGAGAAATTATATCTTGAGTGAGAGAGAGAATCAAGGGGAATTGCGAAGTGATTTTATGGTTTTAAAAGCTCTGATCCGATTGCGTCAGATCGCCAATCATCCCCGTTTGGTCGGAAAACTGGGTATGAAGGAAATTCCGGAAAATTTAGTGAGGTATTCCGTATGTTGGGAGAAGTGATTGCTTCCGGACACAAGGTGTTGGTTTTTCTTCTTTTGTAAAATATCTTAAAATGGTAGCTGAAGAAACAATGGTCCGGGGATGGAAATATGCGATGCTGACAGGCTTGACTGCCGACCGGGAACAGACTATCCGGCATTTTCAGGCCGACCCGGAATGCCGGATCTTCCTGATTTCTTTGAAAGCCGGTGGGGTAGGCTTGAATCTTACCGAGGCCGATTATGTATTTATTCTCGATCCTTGGTGGAATGTCGCTGCTGAAAATCAAGCCGTTAGCCGGGCCCACCGGATCGGGCAAAAACGGGCGGTATTCGTCTATCGTTTTATTACTGCCGGAACACTCGAGGAAAAAATTCTGGCTATCCAGGAACGTAAACAACGCCTTGCCGATTCTGTCATAACAGCAGCTACTTCCATCCCTTTGACAGATGAAGAATTATTGGAAGTGCTCTGAAGGGAACCTTTGAATTTGGAGAAAAAGAGTACGGGAGAATCAAAGTTGACTCTTCATTTCTATATTGTTTCTTCAAAAAAAAAAAGTTGAATTATAGGAGTTTATAAAGTTCATGAGGTTCATAAAGTCGATGGATCCTGCGAGCGCATTTTTTACGGCACTGGGGCGCCGGCCGGCACCGGAAGTTACGTTAATGAAAGTGCCCGCAGGGTTCAGGACTTTACGAACTTTAACGATTAATTATTCCTGCTTATTTGAAAGCCCCCAGGCCGAAAAGAGCGAAATCATACCGGATCGGATCGACCGGATCGAATTCACGAAGACGCCGGGTAAGCTCTTCGACAGCTTTGGCATCGTTTTGTTTACGGGTAAGCAGACCGAGTTCGCGGCTTACATGGCCCGTATGCAGATCTAAAGGGATCAATAGGGCGGAGGCCGGGATACCTTTCCATAGTCCGAAAATCGATACCGCTGTGGTCGTGTGTCTCACCATCCAGCGAATAAACATATTCACTCTTTTTTGGCGGCTGAGCCTTTGTCTACACACGCGATGTGGCGGAGTACCCGGGGCTCGGCCGGAAGGGTAGTGAAAATCCGATACCAATGGCGTAATACCTCGAACATATCCCCGTGTATTTGCCAGGCGGTGGTGAAGACATTTTCCAACCCTCCTTCATGGCGGTAGATATGGGCTAAGGAACGTAAAAAATAACTACAGTCATAACCGTTGAAAGTGCGGTGTTTGAAATGTTCGAAACGGGTGAAATCGCTTTCCCGGGCATGCAGGACGAAGTCATAAGGAGCATAATCCAGGAGCTGCATGAGTTCCTTACACTTTTTATGATGGTCGGACGTTGCCCCCAAGCCAGGGAGGCTGCCAGAAAACCGGCTATTTCGATGTCTTCTTTCTCTTCGAATAATTTAGAATTTGAATGGGATCGGTATGGATAAAAAAAATCGGAATGGCAATATTCCTGATATTTTTTCATCGAGTAGTTGTTTTTATTTCTAGTGATGTCATATTCGGTCGGGTTTGGTGGCTCTGAGCATTTCTCTTTTTCCGGGAGGTCGGGCAGGCGTTTTTAAGGTGAAACCGACTTCGCGTAAGGCTTGCTTGACTATCCCCTTGACACAATAAGTCACCAGGATTCCTCCCGGTTTCAATGCTTGGGCGAACCGGCTGAATACTTCCGAGTCCAGAGATGGGGTTGCACTTCCGGGTTGAAGGCATCGAAATAGACGATATCGAATCGGGCCTGAAATTGTATAGACCGGAAATCTGTCCGGTATTTGTGTAAATGAAATAAAGGGGTAATCTGCTCTCCGCAATCCCAGGGGGCGTCGTGCAGCATGGCGAATGATCCGGGATCGGCAGCGGGAAGTTGATCCGGATAATGAAGACGATTTACTTCTTCCGGGCGGTAACGGATATTTTTCCACACTGTGATAATCGAGCGGGAGCTGGAGTTCTTCGCTCCGCAATAA